>ERZ773267.722-NODE-722-length-20660-cov-12.831885_pt1 | contig 20660 bp, 17 predicted proteins | sample MGYA00511959_ERZ773267 | MGnify/ENA primary metagenome ERZ773267 (study PRJEB29015, sample SAMEA2738165) | human oral metagenome | biome: human oral; feature: human-associated habitat; material: saliva | place: China | collected 2240 ... | reverse complement strand
ACGTACGTGGATATTTGGATTTACGTGCCTGGTCTTTAAGACTATGTGCATAGATAGAAGAAAACCACTGTGTGAAGGCGTTTTTTTCTTCACGAGAATGGCACTTTCCTCTCCGCTGGATAAGAGGAATACTCGCGATAAGGCGAAGGGCTTGCCTGATCACTTCGGAGAGGCATATCGGGGAGCTAGGCGTGCAATGCCTTAGCACTCTAAATAGAGGACGGGACTCTCGGCAACAGTCTCATTTTGTTCATCCCGCTTGGAGGTAATGGTAGTTGCATCTCTCTTAAACGAAAGCCCCCGCTTAGAAGCCTAATTCTAAGCGGGGGCTATTCTATGCTAATAGTCGTGGTGAATGAAAGAACTATTCCTCGTCCTTTCCTGCGAACTCCATCAAGTAGGCCTTGATGAACTCGTCAATATCTCCGTCCATGACAGCGGTGACATTTGAGGTCTGGTAGCCTGTGCGGTGGTCCTTCACGCGGCGGTCATCGAAGACGTAGCTGCGGATCTGGGCACCCCATTCGATTTTCTTCTTACCAGCCTCAACCTCGGCCTGCGCCTTGCGGCGGCGCTCAAGCTCCTTGTCATAGAGCTGCGAGCGAAGGAGGCGAAGGGCATTCTCTCTATTGTCGGTTTGCGAGCGGGTCTCGGTGTTCTCGATGATGATCTCCTCTTCCTCGCCCGTATCAGGGTCCTTGTACTTATATCGTAGGCGTACCCCAGTCTCGACCTTATTGACGTTCTGCCCACCAGCGCCACTGGAGCGGAAGGTGTCCCAACTCATATTGGCCGGATTGACCTCCACCTCGATGGTATCGTCTACCAGAGGTACGACGAAGACGGAGGCAAAGCTCGTCATGCGCTTCCCCTGTGCGTTGTAGGGAGAGATACGTACCAAGCGATGTACACCCGTCTCGCTCTTGAGGAAGCCATAGGCCTGATCACCCTCGACCTGCATGGTCATGGTCTTGATGCCGGCTTCATCACCGTCCTGCCAGTTGGTGATCGTGGTCTTATACCCCTGCTTGTCGCACCAGCGGCCATACATACGGGCAAGCATTGAAGCCCAGTCTTGGCTCTCGGTACCGCCAGCTCCAGCATTGATCTTGAGTACGGCTCCGAGGTTGTCTTCCTCGGCACGGAGCATATTCTTAAGCTCGACCTCTTCGAAGAGGTGAATGGCACGCCCGTAGGCATCATCAACTTCCTCTTCGGTAGTGATCTCCTCCTTATAATACTCGAGGGCGAGGGCTACCTCTTCGACGAGGCGCTCAGCTTCATCATAGTAGGCGATCCACTTGCGAAGGTCCTTGACCTTGCGCATCTGGGCTTCGGCGCGGGTGCGATCTTCCCAGAAGGAAGGGTCTGCCGTACGAAGCTCTTCTTCTTCTAATTGGATACGTCGGCTATCGACGTCAAAGATACCTCCTCAGCGCAGTCTTGCGCTCCAGCAGGGCATTGAGCTGGTCTGTCGTTATCATAGACTTCTATGTGATTAATGAATAAATAGTTGGGGGTATGTTAGGCCTCCTTCTCCTCCAGCTCGAGCTGGCGCAGGGTAAGCAGGTCCATCTCTTCGATGAGCTCGCCGATGCGCTCCGAGGCCTTCATCAGGTCTTCGTGTGAGAGCGTGCCTGTGGAGAGCTTGGCTTCGAGGGATGTCTTCTCCTCATCCAGCTGGGGAATACGTGCTGTGATTTCCTCGAGCTCTCGTCGCTCAGCATAGGTGAGGCGTGCAGGGCGGTTTGCAGTGCGACGTGACTCAGCTGGCTGGGAAGCTGCTTTACGGGGCTGTGAAGCCTCAGCCTTTTGGCGCTCTTCCTCCTCACGCTTCATACGATAGAGGGTGTAGCTCCCTGGGAAGTCACGTACGACGCCTGCCCCCTCGAAGGTGAAGAGGTGATTCACGACCTTGTCCATGAAGAAGCGGTCGTGGCTGACAATGAGCACGCAGCCTGCGAAGTCTGCAAGGTATTCCTCAAGTGCTTGTAGGGTGAGGATATCGAGGTCGTTGGTAGGCTCGTCAAGGACGAGGAAGTTCGGGCACGTGACGAGCACGGTGCACAGATAGAGTCTGCGCAGCTCGCCACCGCTGAGCTTCTCGACGGGGGTATATTGGCGCTCGGGAGGGAAGAGGAAGCGCGTAAGTATCTGGGAGGCGGAGAGACGCTCTACTTGGGTGCTACCTGCGGGGAGCTCGAAGTTCTCAGCGATCTCCTGCACGATGTCGATGACGCGCTTCTCGGGGGCGAAGGTCGGAGGCTCTTGGCTGTAGTAGCCGAAGCGTATGGTCTCCCCGATGTCAAAGTGCCCTGAGTCTGGCTCGATCTCGCCGAGGAGCATACGGAGGAAGGTGGTCTTCCCGACTCCGTTCTCACCGATGATACCGACCTTGTCATAGCGGCTGAAGACGTAGTTGAAGTCCTGCAGGAGCACCTTATCGCCAAAGCGCTTATTGACGTGGTGTGCCTCGAAGATCTTCTTCCCGATGCGGGTCGATGAGGCGCCGAGCTGTACTTCATCCGTGCGCTGAGCAGGGCGAGTCTTGGCCTCTAACTCATGGAAGGCATCGATGCGGTACTGTGCCTTCGTCCCGCGAGCTTGGGGCTGACGGCGCATCCACTCGAGCTCTCGTCGGTAGAGGTTGAGTGCGCGCTGACGGGACTGCTCCTCCTGCTCGTGACGCTCCTCGCGCTTGGCGAGGTAGTAGTCGTAGTTCCCCTTATAGCGGTATAGATGACCGCCGTCGAGCTCGATGATCTGGTTGCAGACGCGGTCGAGGAAGTAGCGGTCGTGGGTGATGAGTAAGAGGCCCATCGTGGAGCGGGCGAGGTAGCTCTCAAGCCACTCGATACTCTTGAGGTCGAGGTGGTTCGTCGGCTCATCGAGGAAGAGTAAGTCGGGCTGGCTGATGAGCGTACTCCCGAGGGCGATGCGCTTAGCTTCTCCACCAGAGAGACCCTTGACAGAGCGCTGGTAGTCGTGGATACCGAGTGCGCCGAGGATTTCCTTGGCGCGCTGCTCGTAGTGCCATGCTCCCTTGGCCTCCATCTCGGGGAGGAGGCGCTCCATCGTCTGGCTATCTCCTGTCTCTACGGCTATCTCCCAAGCGAGGGTGAGCTGTGCTACGGGATCGTAGGGGCTGAAGCACGCCTCGAGTACCGTCCCTGTCTCGGGGAGATCGGGGAGCTGTGGTAGGAAGGCTTGCTTGATGTCACGCTCGTAGGTGATGGTCCCCGAGTCTTGTGGCTCTCTGCCGAGCAGGATACGCATGAGGGTAGACTTACCCGTGCCATTGGGTGCGATAAGCCCAACCTTCTGCCCACGCTCGATGGAGAAGGAGATGTCAGAGAAGAGGACACGATCCCCGAAGCTCTTGGTGAGTTGCTCGACCTGAAGCATACCTAGTCTAAGGCGTCAGGGGCCATGGGGACACCCTTCCAGTGCTCCTTGACTTCGGGTAGACGGCCAGCACCTACATAGCGTGATGTGTAGTAGGCGTTGTTGTTGAAGTTCTCGATGACGATACCGCGGCTACAGCTACTGTGCATCATCTTGATGTTGCCGTCCTCATTGCTGACGACCATAGCCACGTGACCTACACGGTTGGCACTGCGGTTACGCCCCTTGAAGAAGAGGAGGTCACCGGGCTGAGGGTCCTTGATGTTATTGGCATAGACAGCGAGACCACTCGAGGAGCGGGGGATCTTGATGCCTTCGAGGGAATAGATGTAGCTGACGAAGCCTGAGCAATCGAGGGGCCACTTAGCGACGCCCGAGGTACGATAGCGTAGGCCCAAGAGCTTCTGTCCATGGTCTACGACGGACTTGATGATAGCAGGGGTATAGGAGGCTATCTCCATCTTATCATAGGTGAAACCGCTACCACCACTGCGGCGGCGATAGTGTGACCCATAGCTACGGCTTCGCCCTGCAGAGTAGCTTCTGCTGGAGCGCTTATATCGATGTCTTCTGGGAGCAGGGGCTGGAGCAGGGGCTTGTAGCTCAGTGGTGAGCTCCAAGAGCGAGGTCTCTGTATGCTGGGTGTATGTCTCTGTGGTAAAGGCTCCGGAGTGAGTGGAGCTGAGGTCGGTGGCTCCTGCAGGTAGAGCAAGGAGGGTAGTGAAGGCTGCGACTACGAGGGTAGCGCATGATGTCTTTAGTCGAATCATCCTGTCTTAACTTAGGTGAGGCAGGCTATCTCCCCCGAGTGGGGAGGACCTTAAACACCCGAGGTGGAGGGAGTCAGCACTTTACTGTGACTCCCTCCACTTCGGATGTACTGTAGGCAAAAGATGCCTACAAGCAGAGAACGCTTTCGCCAGCAAAGATAGTATAATCTGCTGAAATAGACCTTGTTCGCTGCTTGAGGTGCTTGGTGAAGTGCCCTATCTACGCTTGCTGATGATGATAGAGAAGTAGGGGAACTCCCGCTGGAGAATCTCATCCGTAGAGGAGGTGATGTACTCCTTTGGCATGCCTACGAACTCGAAGTAATGCCACTTGCGATCGGGGTGCTGGGCGATAGCCGACTTGATCTCCGCTTCACAGAGCGAGCCCTTCATCACGACGATGGTGTGACGGCTCTGCCAAGCACGGTCCCACTCCTCACGAGTGGCTTCGCCTGGGATGACTGTACACTGCTCCTCGAGCTGTACGAGCTGACCTCCGAGGCGGCCATTGCAGGCGATGAAGGCAGGTACTCCGCAGATCTGCTCCGTGGAGAGGCCTTCTTGCTCGATATGCTCTCCGATATAGGCGGAGGAGGAGTAGAAGCCACAGTCACCCTCCGCGACGATAGCGATACGGGCATTAGGCTCGGCCTTTTGCTTCTCGCAGGCTTCTCTAGCTACGATCTCGTAGGCCTCGAGGGCACCATCACGGTCCTTGCTCATCGGGAGGTCGTAGAGCTGGATCTGCTCCTCGCGTATGCCGAGTGAGAGCATCATCTCGGCGGCCTTCGAGGCATGACGGCCCTTGCGGGAGACGGGGACGGGCGTGTAGATATAGTCGGCCTCGCGTAGGATACGAAGGGCCTTGAGGGTGATGAGCTCTGGATCTCCAGGGCCCAGCGATACGAAGTGAATCATAGTTGGGGTAATGGGATGCTATTGTCTGTAAGTAATCCAGCGCCATACCTCACGCATTGATGGCTTCTTGCCATACATGAGGATGCCGGTACGATAGATCTTCCCTGCGAGGGCACTCGTCAGGAAGACGGTGATGTATAGTATAGCGAGGCTCAGAAGGGGCTGCCAGAGAGGTACATCGTAAGGCAGTCGTACCATCATCACCACGGGGGAAGTTAAGGGGCAGAATGAAGCCCAGAAGGCGAGGGTGCCATCAGGATTGTCTACACTCCCCATACCTGCGTACATGGAGAGGATGAGGAGGATGACGACAGGCATCATCATCTGTGATGCCTCTTCATCTGAGCTTACCAGCGAACTCAGTGCTGCGAGGATGGATGCATAGAAGAGGTAGCCACCTACGAAGAAGAGGATGAAGAATATCAGAATCTTTACGAAGTCCACACCCTGCAGTACGGCGAAGAAGGTCGTGGCCTGGCTAAGGAATGAAGTTCCTCCTATGACTTCTGATTGGAAGAAAGTCTGGCCAATCTGTGCTCCTACAAAGAACAAGATGGCCCAAATGGCGATCTGTACGAGACCCAAGAGACCTATCCCGATGATCTTGCCGAGCATAAGCTCTTGAGGACGTACCGAGGAGATGATGACCTCGACGATACGATTCTTCTTCTCCTCCAGGACTCCCTGTAGCACCATGCCTCCATAGGTCATCATGAAGAGGTAACTAAAGAATGAAAGGGCTACACCGATGATGCTGGCTACAGTACTCGATGAGGCATCTGCATCCCCCGATTCTCCCCACTTATATGTAGGGACACGGATCTCGATCTGGCTCTCCTGTATAGCTTCTTGTAGCTGGGGGATGTTGTACGAGCGAATCTTTTCCTCGCTGAGGTGGCGGGAGAGGACGGCGTTGATATAAGTCTCCAATCCTTGAGGAAGCTGCTTGAAAGAGAAGAGGCTGATGGCTTTCGGGTCCTTCAAGAGATCGCCTCGGATCTCGAGTATAGCGGTAATGGACTCTTGGGAGGCTTCGCTGCGTAGGCTGTCTAAGGGGCGGTCTACACGGACGAAGTGGTAGCTGTCGCTGTCGTTGCCTTCAAAGAGGGCTGCATAGCGACCCGTGTGGTCGAGGATAGCTACCTGCTGCTGGTCCACTTCATTGACAGAGGACACTAAGACGGGTACAAAGCCAATGAAGAGCATCAAGAGGGGCATGACGAAGGTCATCACCCAGAAGGACTTCTTGCGGAGGCGCGTGGTGAATTCGCGCTCGATGACGAGGTGTAGCTTATTCATACCCGATACTATTTAGCTTGGACTGTTTCGAGGAAGATCTCATGCATCGAGGGGTATTCCAGCTCGATGCTTTGGAGGTGGATGGCAGAGGGGAGCTGGGCGATGAGCGTGCGAAGCTCTTCCTCGGGCTGCAGCTGTACGCGCAGGATCTTGGAGTACTCACGCTCTTCGTGCTCCAGTATGTTCAGACGAGAGAGGTCAGTAGGGGAGATCTCTCCCTCATAGACGACACGTGCGGTATGAGAGCCGTGTGCTCGGCGTATCTCAGCTGTCTGGCCAGAGAGGACGACCTCGGCGCGGTTGATGAGCGCGATGTCATCACAGAGCTCCTCGACGCTCTGCATGTTGTGGGTGGAGAGCATGAGAGTCGTTCCCTTGGCCTTGAGGGCAAGGATCTCGCGCTTGAGTACCTCAGCATTTACGGGGTCAAAGCCACTGAATGGCTCATCGAAGATCAGCAGGCGGGGCTCATGCACGACGGTCGTGACGAACTGGATCTTCTGCTGCATCCCCTTCGAGAGCTCTTCGACGCGCTTGCCCCACCACGACGTGATCTCCAGACGCTCAAACCATTCCTGGACTCGCTGCTGGGCGTCTGACTTGCTAAGCCCCTTGAGACGTGCTAAGTAAATGGCTTGCTCTCCGACCTTCATCTTCGGATAGAGACCACGCTCCTCGGGCAGGTAGCCGATATGGAAGAGGTCTTCCTCGCGTAGAGGGCGACCTTCGAGACGTACCTCTCCACTGTCGGGGGCTGTGATGCGATTGATGATACGGATGAGTGAACTCTTGCCTGCACCATTCGGCCCTAATAGCCCGAAGATGCGTCCTTCGTGGGCACTCAGCGAGACCTCATTGAGGGCGGTATGCTCGCTGTAGCGCTTCGTCACGTGATCTACTTCTAAGTATGCCATAGTATACTGGGTTGTGTGTAAGAGGGGAGGAGCTTTGAATCCTCGAGGCTCCATGGTCCGATAGCAAAGATACGATATATCAATATACGGTATAGACCGAAGGTTGAGAAGATCATAACGGAGGCACTCATGTTGCGATTCTCACTATGCGGTATAGCTCTTTCGTCGTGTAGTATGCCCCATCCTCCCATAGTAGCACCTCTCACCTGTGGTAGAGTGAGCCCCTCACTCCAGCACGAGGAATTTTCTTATCCAGCAGAGGGGAAAATGGTCTTTCTGTGAATAAAGCGCAGCCGCCCGTAGTGGTTTTCCTTCGTCTACGTACGTAGTCTTAAAGACCACGTACGCAAATCCAAATGTCCACGCACGTAGATATAAGAGCCACGCACGTAGATCGAACTTATCCGCTATTCGTCTGCAACTAATTTTCGTACGCATAGGAGATCATACCACTACTGCTTTCAGCCTTTCACTCCGAAGGAATGATCCTCTCACAGCCCCAATAGGGGGCAGGGATTTCAATGCGGTAGCTTCGTCCACCTATTCTTATCAGTGATTAGCGCGCTAATAATTCGTATTTTTGTAAGAATAGTTAAGCGTCCTTTGCGAGGGGTAGAAGCCCCTCCTTCGCCCCGTATATTGCCTATTACTCAGCTTCGATGGCTCGTAAACTAAATAAGAAGACTTCGCCCACCACACCCGCCGACCGCCAAGATACGGCCGAGCATATCCTCCTGCACCACGTACGTGTCAATAATCTCAAGGATATAGACCTTGAGATCCCCCGCGGGCAGCTTGTCGTCGTCACAGGCGTAAGTGGCTCGGGGAAGAGTTCGCTGGCCTTCGATACACTCTATGCTGAGGGGCAGCGTCGCTATGTCGAGAGCCTATCTTCGTATGCGCGTCAGTTCGTCGGGCGTATGGCAAAGCCCGAGGCCGACTGGATACGTGGTCTGCCTCCTGCGATCGCTATCGAGCAGCGTGTCGTCAGCCGTAACCCCCGCTCTACCGTAGCCACCTCGACGGAGATCTACGAATATCTCCGTCTGCTCTATGCTCGTGTAGGGCATACAATCTCTCCCACGACGGGAGAAGAGGTGCGCAAGCATACGGTGAAGGACGTACTGACCTATATAAAGTCGCTCCCCATAGGGAGCCGCGTCTATCTCATCGTTCCCCTGCACATCCCCTCGGGGCGCTCACTCGCTGCTCATCTGGAGATCCAGCTGCAGCAGGGGTATAGTCGCCTCTGGACGGAGGACGGCATCGTAGCTATCGAAGATGCACTGCTGTGGAAGGATGACCGTGCCGAAGGGCTTTATCTGCTCATCGACCGCTTGGCACTCAGTGAAGAGCTGGAGGCCGTGGATCGCCTTGGCGAATCCGTAGAGACTGCTTTCTTCGAGGGGCGAGGTATCTGCTCGCTGGCTATCGAGGAGATGAAGGATGGAGCACGCCTGCCCGCGCGCTTGCAGGAGTTCAGCAATATCTTCGAGGCTGACGGGCGGGTCTTCCAAGAGCCCAGCCCCGAGATGTTCAGCTTCAACAATCCTATCGGCGCTTGCCCTGAGTGCGAAGGCTTCGGGAAGGTCGTGGGTATTGACCACCGCTTAGTAATACCCGATCCTACGCTCTCGGTCTATGATGATGCCGTCGCCTGCTGGCGTGGGGTCGTCTCATCGGAGTGGAAGCAGTTCTTCATTCGCTATGCAGAGAAGCTACACTTCCCCATCCATCGCCCCTATGAGGAGCTGACAGAGGAGCAGAAGACCCAGCTGTGGGAGGGTATCCCGTCGAAGGAGTATGGTCCTATCGGGATCACGCCCTACTTTGACTACCTGCGTAGCCAGCTTCATAAGATTCAGAACCGCGTGCGTATCGCGCACTTCACGGGGAAGACGGTCTGCCCCTCTTGCCGTGGTGGCCGACTCAAGCCCGATGCTCTTTGTGTCCAGGTCGGAGGGAAGAATATCTCCGAGGTTGTCTCGATGACGCTCTGGGAAGCCCGTGATTTCTTCGATAATCTCCAGCTCCCCGAGGGAGACGCTTTCATAGCAAAGCGCCTACTTCATGAGATCCGCTCTCGCCTAACCTTCCTCGATGAGGTCGGCTTGGGCTATCTGACCCTTGACCGCCTCTCCAGCACCCTCTCCGGAGGGGAGAGCCAGCGCGTGACTCTCGCGACGCAGCTCGGAAGTAGCCTCGTAGGCTCGCTCTACGTCTTGGACGAACCGAGTATCGGCCTCCACCAGCGTGATACCGAGCGCCTCATCCGTGTCGTTCACCGTCTGAGAGACTTGGGCAACACAGTTGTCGTCGTCGAGCATGATGAGGAGATGATGCGTGCTGCCGACTACATCATCGACATCGGTCCCGATGCAGGGCGCTATGGCGGTGAGGTCGTCTATGCTGGCCCTGCCTCCGAAATAACAAAGGAAACACCAGGCTATACGGCTGCCTACCTTACGGGGCGTGAGACCATTCCTCTGCCCTCGGTGCGCCGTCCATGGAATAGCTATATCGAGGTCGAGGGTGCGACGATGCACAACCTCAAGGACCTCACTGTGCGCTTCCCCCTGCATACACTCACTGTCGTCAGTGGAGTCAGTGGCTCGGGTAAGAGTACCCTGATGCGCGAGCTCTTCTACGAAGGTGTCTCTCGCCTGCTGAACAAGGAGCCGATGGACAACCTCGAGCTGCGAGGTATCTCGGGAGACCTGAGTGCCATCAGCCAGATCGAGTACGTCGACCAGAATAATATCGGCCGTAGCTCCCGCTCCAATCCCGTCACTTACGTCGGCGCCTTCGATACGATTCGTGAGTTGTACGCAGGCCTTCCCCTCTCGAAGCAGATGGGCTTCAAGCCCTATTACTTCTCCTTCAATAAGGAAGGCGGGCGATGCGAGACGTGTCAAGGGGCAGGCGTCATCACCATCGAGATGCAGTTCATGGCGGACATCACCTTGCCCTGTGAAGCTTGTCGTGGCTTGCGCTTCCGCAAGGAACTCTTGGAGGCCGAGTACTGCGGTGTGAATATCTCCCAGCTCCTGGATATGAGTGTCGATGAGGCGGTCGAGTTCTTCGAGGCGAATAGTGCGTCCTCCAAGCTGACGGCGAAGATCATCGATCAGCTCCGTCCCCTGCAGCGTGTAGGCTTAGGCTATATCAAGCTGGGGCAGTCTGGCTCTACGCTCTCTGGTGGGGAGAACCAGCGTGTCAAGCTCGCTTACTACCTCGGGAAGGGGAAGAAGCTCCCCACGCTCTTCATCTTCGACGAACCGACGACAGGGCTACACTTCCACGATATCCGTACCCTGCTGGATGCTCTGCAGGCCCTCATCGATCAGGGGCACTCGGTGATCGTCGTCGAGCATAACCTTGAGGTCATCCAAGCTGCCGACTGGGTCATCGATATGGGCCCTGAGGGTGGTAAGGCGGGTGGCTACATCGTCGCCGAAGGTACGCCCGAGGAGGTGGCCTCTTGCGCTGAGTCTGCTACGGGTATGTATCTCAAGGAACTTCTCAAGCAGAAGGTGAAGCAACACACTCGCAAGAAGTAGCGCTCCGCTTCATAAAGACAAAGAAAAGGCTCGCCCCCTATCTCAGGTCACCGCATGGGTGCCTCAGATAGGGGGCGAGCCTTTATGGATGTGTGATTAGTTAGAGCTTGCCGCCCATAGATCTCGCAAGCTTTTCGAGAGTATTCTCGGCATCCTCTCGGGGTACATTGGTATTGATGCAGTTCCCCTTGGGATCAAAGAGGATCAGGCGTGGGATATACTTGACCCCGTCTACACGCTGATACTTATCGAGGAATACTTGAGGCCACAGGATAGCTTGGCGCTCCGCTTCGTTGCAGAGGGCAGCATAGTCATCGTTCATGCCTACGCCTACGATCTGCAGTCCCTGCCGGCCGTAGGTGATGTAGTATGCTCGGAGCTCAGCCATCTCTTCTCTGCAAGGGGGACACCATGAGGCCCAGAAGTGCACGAGGGTATAGTGCCCCTTGCCGAGGTAGTCACGGAGTGCAGCGGGCTGTCCCTTCATGTCCGTTCCTCGTAGCATATAGATGGCTGGATCAAGATCTGAGCCTGGAGGGGTGGCATTCTTCTGAATGCGCTGCAGATGTTCCTTGACTTCCTCATCTTGTGTAAGCCTCTTGGAGACCTGAGATACAAGATTCTTGGTTGCTTGAGTATCGTCGTCTATCGTGCGTAGTACGGCTCGGAGACAGAAGAGTCCTACGGCATCGTCGGGATGCTCCTTGAGCTGGGACGCATAGACGGCTACCAGCGAGGCATCGTAGTCGGAGAGTAGGCTGTCGGCCAGCATGGCGAACTCCAGCTGGGAGATACTTTTGTCTCTGCTCAATGTACGCTCCTTCTCCTCTCGGCGCTGAAGCAGCTCATTCTTCTTGGCCATCAGTTGGGCGAACTTATCATTGAGAGGAGTGCCTAAGGCCACCTCGCGCTCAAAGGATATCTTGACAGCACCTGACTCGGGGAAGAGATAGACGCGACTGCCTGCATCGGTACATAGCTCATAGTAAGGCTCACTGGTCGGGAGGCGTAGGACCTTCTCGAAGCGACGTGCCTTGAGAGGTACGCTATCTACGACCACTCCATCAGAGACGCGTATGAGGCGCATCTGCTGGTCTTTATCGAACTCTGTGGCTTCTCCCGTGATCTTGAGTTCGATGACCTCGCTTTGCTGTGCAAGGAGATGCTGAGGAATGAATGTGAGTAGAAGAAAGGCGGAGTAGAGTAGTAGTCTTGTCATCATATATCGGTATCTAACGTGGTAGGTATGAGGTGTGCTTTATGCAGGGGTATATAGCAGAAGCCCCCAGCTACGTCTCCGAAGAGATATAGCTGAGGGCTTCTATTTAGAGATCTGGTGCCAAGCGCTTAGAGCTTGCCGCCATTATCCTGGAGTGCCTTGTCGAGGAGCTTATTGATCTCCTCACCACGGAGGTCACGAGCGACGATCTTGCCTGCGGGATCGAAGAGGATGATCTGAGGAATCCCTGCGATACCATAGAGCTCCGTAGCTTCGGTCTTATTGAAGATCTGAGGCCAAGTGATCTCAAGCTCCTTCATTGCCTTGAGGTGATCTTCCATCTCATCCCATACGACCGTACCGAGGATGACGAGCCCCTTGTCGGTGTAAGTATCGCGCACCTTCTTCAGGTGACCGATTTCACGACGGCAAGGACCGCACCATGAAGCCCAGAAGTCAACGAGGACATAGTGACCCTTGCCCACGTAGTCGCTAAGGCGAACGGCCTTGTTAGCGTCATCTACTCCCTCGAAGTCTACGAACTGTGCACCTGCCTGCGTAGCTTCTACACGGCGAAGGCGTGTGACCATCTTCGTAATGCTTTCTTCTGCACGGAGACGATCACCTGCCTGCTGAAGGAGTGCTTCTGCCTTAGCGACGGTCACGTCTTCCATACCGAGGAGGTTCTGAAGAGCGATGAGACCGATAGCATCGTTGGGATGCTCCTTGAGGTCTGCTTCGGCGAGAGGCTTGATCTTGGCATAGAGCTCATCTGAAACCTTCTCTTGAGCTTCTTCCTTGGCCTTGTCGTCAAGGTTCTTGTCTGCGCGAATGCTTTTAAGTTTCGCTCTCGCCTCTTCGATTAACCCCTTTCGGTACTTGGATTTTTGAGTATGCTCATCATTCAGTGGAGTACCAGTAGCGCCACTCGCAGCGAGGTCAGCCTTGATGATCCCTTCTTCGGGGATGAAGGAGAGGTTGTAAGATCTGGGGATGACCAGATGTACGATGAGACCGTCTTCGGCTACAGCACGCTCCAGCGTGAATCGGCCATTAGCGATCTGGACGCTATCCGAAGCACCCTGACCACTGGGCTTGTAGAGGTAGACCCACTGACCATTGGCATCTGCGGGAGCCATCCCATCGATGCGGTAGTTGCCAGCCTTAGGCTGCGTGATGGTGACCTTAGTGACCTTTCCCTTAGCGGGGCGCTTACGCTGAGCGACAGCAGGTAGGGCGACAGTCGTAGCCAGGGCAAAGAGCCCGAGGCGTATCCATTGATTTGTCTTCATATACTTGAGAGTTGTCTTGTGTTAAAGGGAATGATTTTGCTCTTATCCTTAGGCTAAGATAGCGATAATCCTGCTACGTACGTAGGGTGCCTCCACAGGGATGTGTACTGATTTTGCTATCGGCGGACCTTGACAATGAGCTTACTGATGGGACTTCCGTCCCCGATGAAGGGAGCATGACCATCCTCGGGGAAGAGGATGACGAAGTCTCCTGGGAGCAAGTCGACGTAGCTCGTCGGCTGATCATGGTAGAAGATGATGTCCTTCGACTCATCGTAGGGGGCACGGGGGCTAAGGCATTTAGCACGGGGGAGCCAGCCGATGCGCTCGCGGCCCTCAAGGAGGACCTGGATGTCGATGTAGGATTCGTGCGCTTCGATCGGCTGCTCATCTTGGGGATTGGATGGAGCGTCTATTCGGTTGATGAAGAGTTCTTCGCCTCGGAGCTCCAAGCGCTGGGGCTCCATAGCCCGTAGGTCGTGACTCTTGATGTAGTCGAAGACCTCCTTAAAGCGAGGATGAAGGGACTCGTAGCGAGCGGACTCGTCGAGGGTACTGTGGATCATAGGGTGATTAATAATGTATGTGTTGTTGCTTGGCGTGTGGTCTTATCCCGCGTGGGGAGTGGGAGCTCGCGTCATCAAGCTCATAGCAAAGGTAGAAACTTCCCATTACTTCATCAAGCGCCGTTTGTGTCCGATTTGGGGGAAGACTACTTTCTATTTATTGTGCGGAAGGCTCGTAGAAGGCTGGGCTTGATTCCCTCCGAAAGGGAAGAATGTGAGGGCGCTGGGCAGAACGTATACCCTTGCTGTGTGCAACGTATACCTATCGCGGGTAAAACGTATACGTTTGGCGATGAAAACGTATACGTTTCGAGCGTGAAACGTATACGTCTTGGGCATGAAACGTATACGTTTTGATCAGGGAACGTATACGTCTTCCCTACAAAGGCTTTGAGAGGTGTCAATGGACGCTCTTCTCTTGCCGTCGGTCACGTAGGCTCAGTGACTTCGTAGCGCCTTAAATAACAAAGCCCCCGACGCATGCTATGAGCAATTGCGTCGGGGGCTTCGTGTGCAGATGTGGCTTAGTATCGCTCGCTGGCGCTGGCTGAGAGGCAGAGGACGGGTAGGCTGATGCGGAAGGCAACGTGTGGTCGTGTCTTCTGCCAGTCATACCCAGCGAAGAGACCAAAGCGTGCCATGTCGCCCCAGCCGATGGAGTAGCCGACCTCGCTGAAGGCACGGCCGTCTCCTGTGAGGAGGTTGCGGGCGTGGAGCGCATCGTCCATACGGAAGAAGCCCCCGAAGCCCTTGGTGCGCGAGAGAAGGAACTTGTTTGAATAGAAGTTCACCTCCTGCGTCGTCCAGCTCTTTCCCCCAGTGAAGAAGGGGGGCAGGGTCGCCCAGTTATCCTTGAAGGGTGTGCGATCAATCACTGGAGCCAGGGCGAAGTACTTCTCATCGCTTGGGGAGAGATATTCCCGAGAGAGGTACGTACCCGCATTGATCTTCAGGTCGATCTTATTGTCCTCGTTCAATGGGATCGTGCCACGGACGAAGGCTTCGAGCTGCTGGAAGCGGCTGTAAGGGACGGCCGAAGCGGACTGCGTGCTCCCATTTGGGTCGAAGGCCTGCTTATAGATGACCCCCAGCTCACGGCGATGGCCGATGGGAATGGGTATACCCGATTCGCTACGATTGAGGAAGGAGGGGGCCCAAAGCACTTGTCCCGAAGCGAGCAGGGCACGATGGTGCTCCAAGGGGATACCTACCTGTGGCTTGCGATCCTCGAAGAGTAGGGAGGTCGAGAGGTCGAGGCTTTCGGTGAGCTGGATGCGATTGCGTAGCTGGAGATAATCCTTGACGAATGATACGACGGGGCTATTTGCTGCAGGGAGCGCTCCATAGTATCCGCGGTAGATCTCCTCGGGAGTGAGGTGGAAGGTCTCTCGTGAGGTATGCCCGCCAGAGAGTACCATGAGTCCGTTGAGCTGGGGCGCGTAGTAGAGGAGCAGGTTGTGCTCATGATACCAGTTGCGACTCTTGAGCGCATAGTTGATAGAGGAGCGCAGACGTATCGATCGACCTTCTCCCAGCTTACGCGCTACGAGGATACCATAGCCGAACCACTGGCCGTCGATGGAGTTCTTGGCCGCCAAGAGGTCAATGACCCCATCGATGCCAATGCGCCACTTGCCGAAGTCAAAGTCCTTCCCGGCCCCGATCTCAATGAGTGTCTGGAGGGGTCCCCCTGTACTGCTCGAGGACTTTTGATTGCGCGCCATACTCGCTGCGACGGCATGGAGGAACTGATAGCCACGATTCTGATTGTAAGGGGCTACAGGCTCGTAGCGGAAGAAGCGGTCTATCATCGGGATACCATACTTCGGACGAGCCTCGTTGGCACGAACAAGCTCTCGACGCAGACCGTCAAGGGAGTCCAGACGCAAGCTATCCTGAGGGGTTAGTCCCGTCTGAGCTCTTAGAGGAGCCAGCGTAATGAGACTCAGTGCAAGAGTACCAAGCCAAGTGCAGTGTCGGTGGGGCAGAGCGGGCGTATCGGGATTATGCTTGGAGGAGGAGCTCACCGAAGAACTGTGGACGATGGAAGGCGGGCTGAGCCTCTTCGATAGGTGCCCAGCTGAGGAAGTGAGGATGTGGGGTCTTGTCGCCACACTTGTATAGGTTAGCACGCAGCGATGTGGGGAGCTTACCAGCTTCGTAGCCCATCGTCGTCCAGGGGATGGCGACGGTGACTTCCCATGCATGAGCACCCGTCAGCTCCAGCCCGTGCTCTCCGAGATGAGTAGCCCAGCGCTCGATGCTGGCGAACTCTTCCGAGCTGAGAAGCTCAGCTTCGGATGGGGACTGGTGGTGGGCTGCATAGCATACCCCAGCAGCATTGAACTCGAAGTTAATATAGGCCTCACCAGCTTCGCGCTGCATGAAGAACTCGACGCAGCTGTCTTCGTGGACATAGTTCCCATCTCCAGGAGAGAGCGTGCGGAGGTCTTGACCATCGACAACGTAGGTGATGTAGAGCGCCTTGGCATCATAGCCCAGATAGGCAGCTACGAGTGGGCGGTGAGGGAAGTCTGCACGCCAGTTCAGCGTATCGATATAGAGCACTTCACCTTGCTCTCGCAGGATGGGAGTGAACTCAGATAGGGTGTGTGCACCGCGCTCGATGCGGGGGATATAAGCTTGCTTCATAAGTTTTGTACAAGGATAAAAAGAGGGAGGGCCACGCAGGGGCTACTCAAAGAGTGAGGTGTAGATCCCTACGAGAGCTAAGATGATGAGTACGAGGGCTACGATACGATTGATCCACTCCAGGCTCTTCATGCCAAAGCGGGTAGAGAGCTTCTTGACGATATAGGTCAGGATGACCCACCAGAGGAGGCAACCGATACCGATGCCTGCCATAGCTACAAAGAACTCGACGAATTGGAGCTTCACAGCTCGTACGAACTCAAGCCGTGCATACAGCGGGAGGAAGAGGAGGATGATGAAGGGATTGGAGAGCGTAAGAGCAAAGGCTCCAGATACCTTCTTCACGCTGTAGGCAGATTTGAGGCGATGTGGGGGAGCGGGCGTATCGTCCTCGCTCGTCGAGACGTGTCGCGTGAGGAGGATGATACAGAAGCCTAAGATGAAGATACTCCCACCGAGCCTGAGTGAGCTGCTGTACTGATCGAGAAGGTTCAGTACGATCCCCACGCCCCAGTAGGCGATAAGGCCATAGACTAAGTCACTGAGGGTCGCTCCGAGGCCTACCAGCATCCCATCGCGACGTCTGCCACGTGTCGTCTCTCTCATGCAGAGGAGACCCGTCGGCCCCATGGGGGCAGACACTAAGAGACCGATAAGTATACCTTTTGCAAACGTAAGGAGTAGCTCTAAGAGAAGCATAGGCAGATGATACTAATGGGATGGGGCACCAGCACGTAGTGTCCTTAGAAGCTCGGCAAGATCACTGTCGCTCTTGGCGGGGGGGAGTGTCGATAGAGCTCTGCAGAGATAATGGAGGAGGAAGTCCAGGGTAGCCTGTTGTTGCTCCTGTAAAGGCGCTGATAGGAGGAGGGCAGCTGTATGAAGCTGGGGGAATACCTTCATCAGTTCGGCTCGGCCCTGTGGGGTGATGGTGACGAGGACACTACGGCGGTCTCGCTCGTCAGGGCGCTCTTCAGCCAGACCCTTAGCTACCAAGCGACGGATGATCTCAGCACCCGAGGTTTTCTCCATCGCATTGAGTGCATTCAGCTCGGTCTTGGTCTGGGACTTGCCACTCATGAGACTTGCCAAATAGGAGTACTCCTCTTCACTCTGTAGGAGGTCGGAGGCCATAAGCGCACGCTTGATGTAGCCCTTAGAGTAGCGATGTAGAAGGCTTAGATGACGGGCGATAGACACCTCGCGCTGCTGTCCCATGTTCGCTGGGCGGATCGCAGACGTGGGGCTTGCTTCCGTGCCCTCTTGCATACTCTGCACGAAGATGAGGAAGCTCTTCATGCTGATCTCCTCATCATTTGGGAAGGACTGCTCGAAAAGCTCGATGTAGTCCAGCAGTTCCGTTAGTAGTCGCTTACTCTTCATCACGGGCATGGAGGTAAGTAGCGATCTTAGGGATGGAGGTGTTACGGAGAAGAACGGTCTTCTTCGCATCTAAGAGGTAAAGCGCACTACCGTGGCTCAAGTCGTAGCGTCGCTGAGACGTGATGAGCTGTGCAGAGTCGTAGCCCAGCGTCGCCCCAGACCAAAGACTTCTAAGACCTGAGTCTGGGCGTGTCGCTCCCGTATAGACGACCAACGGGCGTAGGTTCTTCTCTTGTACGAGGCGATAAAGAGCCTTGTGCCGGTGGAGTGCTTCTGCCCACTGCTGATTTCTCTTATCTGAGTCGACGGAGAGGACGAGTAGGGTATAGGGGGCACTGAAGTGTGATAGACGTCGGCTCACCGTACCCGTAGTGTCGCTCGTATGGTAGAGGAAGTCTTGGGCAGTGCGACCTATTGCATTGTGCTGAAGGCGCACTCGCTGCAGGTATGCATCTACTTTTCGTGCTGAGTCTATCTTCATAGAGGACTCTTCCCACGCTAATACGAGGCTATAGAGCCCTTCATTGTAGTGAGGACTCTCGGGATTATATAGCTGCGATCGGTAGGTGGAGAGGGCTGTTTGAAGAGCTTCGCCAGAGAGGAAGTTCAGAGAGCGGGAGATACTACGGCGAGCAGTCCCGAGCGGTGCTCCGTGTAGGAGGCCACAGAAGTCTTCGATTTGGCGTGTAATAAGCGCTTGCGAGGTATCGGGCTGTGCCTCCATCTTGTCCCAGTAGTGGTCGATGAGGTAGCCGAGACGCTCACGTGGGGAGGTGAGATGGTCGGGTAGGTAGACTTCGCCGAGGGATGAGGTCGCTACCTTTGGACGGCAAGCGCCCAAGGCTAAAGGTAGGAATAGTACTATCCCATAAGAGCGAATGTAGCTAACCCAGCCCTTACTCATAGAAGTTATCCTTGAAGGCAATGAACTCCTTACTGCGAAGGATATACTTGCCCCACCAAGCACGAAGGAACCCAGAGCCATAGCCCCATAGCTGGATGAAGCATGCGGGTACAGCGAGGAGGGCAACTTCGACTGATCGTCCTGCTCGATGATACGCATCGATAAAGAAGATGACGGCAAGAGCCAATAACCCCAGTCGACCAATCCAGAGGAAGAGGGCGATGACAGAGGCAATGGTGAAGAGGGCGGGAAGAAGGTGCACTAAGCGTGTACTCCCAGGATGGCGCGTCTCCAGGTGGATACGTGCGATACCTGAGTTATGGACCTGCTTGAAGAACTTGCGGAAGTCCACTCTGCGCTTGTGGTACACGAAGGCTTCTTGGATGAGTGCCGTGCTATGCCCTCCCTCGATGAGGCGAAGGCTGAAGTCAATATCCTCGCCGAAGCGCATCGCTTCATTGAATCCTCCAAGCTGCAAGTAGACGGAGCGGCGACAACCGAGGTTGAAGCTGCGTGGCTTGAACTTCTCCATCCCGTCAGCACTCCCACCACGGATCCCCCCAGTTGTCAGGGGAGAGGTCATCGCATAGTTGATAGCCTTCTGCACCGTAGTGAAGTCGTCTGAAGCAGCATCGGGTCCGCCAAAGGCATCTACTGGATACTTCTCCAAGTAGTCATCTACTGCGGTGAGATAGGCAGGAGGCAGGACGACATCCGAGTCGAGGATAATAAGGTACTCGCCAGAGGCTTCACGAGCTCCGAGGTTACGGGCTCGTGAGGGGCCTCCATTGGGTACAGCGATATAGCGTAGAGCTGGGAAGCTCCCACGATAGCTCTCGACGACGGCTTCCGAACTCACGGAGCTACCATCCTCGATGATGACTATCTCGAAGTCGAAGAGCTCCTGATGGGTCAGGCTCTCCAGTAGCTCCCGCACCTCATCGGGGCGGTTATATACGGGGATAACGAAGCTATATCGCATAAGGGCTTAGAGGGACCACTCGGTACCTTCCTTTGTGTCCTTAATAGTGAATCCGAGGGCAGCCAGCTCATCACGTATGCGGTCAGAGGTAGCCCAATCCTTGTTGCTCTTAGCCTCAGCTCGGATAGAGAGGAGAAGATCTACTGCGCCTGAGAAGGCTTCGCTCGCACCTCCTTCGCCTAAGCGCTCGTCACGGAGCCCCAGCAGGTCGAAGAGGAAGAGACGATATACACGACGGAGTTCATCAAGATCCTCTGCGGTGATCGTGGCTTGCTTATGATGAATGGAGTTAATAGCACGTGCAGCCTCAAAGAGCTCGGCGATGGCAATCGGCGTATTGAGGTCGTCGTTGAGAGCCGCATGGCAGCGCTCAGAGAGACCTTGGATTCCTTCGATAGATGTGGTGCTTCCAGCCTGTAGCCCGTCGAGTAAAGCGGCTGCATCAAGCAGGCGAGCCAAGCCCTTCTCAGCAGCCTTCAGAGCATCGTTGCTGAAGTCTACCGTACCGCGGTAGTGAGCACTGAGGATGAAGAAGCGGATCGTCATGGGCGAATAGGCCTGCTCTAGCTGGTCGTGTTCGCCCGTGAAGAACTGATCCAGTGTGATGAAGTTCCCGAGGGACTTCCCCATCTTCTGCCCATTGATGGTGATCATGTTGTTGTGCATCCAGTAGCGCACCATGGATTCACCTCCTTGAGAGGCCTTGGCTTGAGCGATCTCACACTCATGATGGGGGAAGACCAAGTCCATGCCACCACCATGGATGTCAAACTGTTCGCCGAGATACTTTCGTCCC
>ERZ773267.721-NODE-721-length-20690-cov-32.270317_pt1 | contig 20690 bp, 15 predicted proteins | sample MGYA00511959_ERZ773267 | MGnify/ENA primary metagenome ERZ773267 (study PRJEB29015, sample SAMEA2738165) | human oral metagenome | biome: human oral; feature: human-associated habitat; material: saliva | place: China | collected 2240 ... | reverse complement strand
GAACCGCCGTCGTGGAAGCGGCGCGTCGCGCGCGAGGACGAGGGGTCGAGGTCCTCCTGCTCGATGACCGCGGAGGCGAAGGTGTGCGTGGAACCGGGGAAGGGGACGACGACGCACTGTGTTCGCTCATCGTGTCGCGCGCAACCGCCGCACTTGACGAGGCCGTGGCCGGGCGCGTCGTCGTGCGGGTGTGTCCCGCGGGCAGACGGTGGGCCGCGACGATCCTCACCGACGCGGGGCTGGCCGTCGTGGAATCGAAGGCGGCATCGACGAGCGTCTGTTGAGTGGGGAAACCTCGTTCCATCACTGAAGCGCTACACAGTTACTGTGTATAACTTGTGATATTTGCGACACTGTGGGGTGTGCGTTGGGGGATACTGGAAGTGTCCTCTGATGGAGGGCGATTCTTTCACATCACAACACAGGTATTAGGAGTCTGACATGACGCGATGGAAGAAGGCGGTCGGCGTCGTAGCGGCCGTCATGGTTGTGGTCTCGCTGACGGCGTGCTCTGGATCAACGAGGACCAAGGGGGGTGACACGACCTGCGGGGAGTATTTGACGATGTCCTCTGACGATCAATATGAGGCGGTCAAGGACCTCCTGTCGGAGAAGGGGAAGACTCCTTCAAAAGCCATGATTCAGCTGAGTGTCAGTTCCGCGAAGCTCTTTTGTGTGACGGCGGGCGACGATCAGTCCAAGATTCGCGAGATCAACGGATAGGCGGCGCGCGTTCCCACTCATTCACCTTGATGTGCGGATGAGTGAACGTGGTTGTGGGGGCCACCCAATGGGTGGCCCCCACGTATGTCGTGCCTCGTGCGTTGGCTACTTGTTGATATGGCGATCGAGCCAGGCTTTGAGATCCGGGTAAATCGACGGATTCTTCGACAGCGCCACCCACAGGTCAGGCCTCGTCCGAGCGATCTCCGCCTGGATCTCCCACGGTGTCGCCGGATCTATCGCGTCGGCGGCAGTGAAGCGGCTTCCCGGCGAGACTGCCGCGCGCGTCATGTCGAGGTCATCGTCGTCGTAGGCGTCGGCCGAGGCCTGCTGAGGCTGAGCGATGTCCGGTGCCTGTTGGGGCGCCGAGACCTGTTGGGGCGCCGAGACCTGCTGGGGCTCCGGGGCTTGCTGCAGGGCAGGTGCGGGCGAAGCGAGCGGGCCAACCGAGAACGGCTGATTGACCGGGGCGTCCTTACTGGAGGAGGTGAGAGGGCCAATCGAGATCGGGCGGTTAAGCTCTTCGGCCGCGCTCTGGCGCGGTGCAGGGGCTTCCGGGGCTGGAGGCATCGACGGCGCAACCGCTGTCGGCGTGGGATCCACTGCGGAGGGCGCGCCGGAGGCTGGCGTGTGCATCTGCTGAGCCACGGCCTCGTTCGTGAGAGGCTGTGCAACGTTGGCCGCCTGGGGCTGCGAGAACGCCGGTGCCGCGGGCGTCGTCAGAGCGCTCGGCGCCACTTGAGCGGCGGTGGTGGCCTGCGCAACCCACGCCTGGTAGGCCTGCGCCTCCGCAGCGTTGGCGGCGGGCGGGCGCTTCCACGGTTCTGGGTCCTGGGCTGCGAGGGGGTCGGGCAGCGCCGCAGGGCCGAAGTAATCCAAGGCCAGGACCGCTACCGCACCAACAACGATGAACAGCGACGGAAGGAGCCTGTGATCCTCGTCGGACAGTAGGAAAAACCATGGCAGGCCGATGGCGAGCACCGCCAGTGCGATGAAGTGTGGGGTGGTGTGTTTCATTTCCACTTCACCTTTCCTTGTTCACTGATGATCTCGCAGTACGGGTCACATGCCCTCATCGCCCTGATGACGCGCCGTTCCAGATTGGCTAGGCTCCTGGCCTCGGGCACCAGACCGTTGAACTGCAATGCTTGGACGACGCTCCACAGGAGCTGCGTGCCTTCTTTGTCGGTGAGCAGCGTCGCAGACCACTGCGTGAAGGTCAGGCGGCCCTTCGATTGGAAAACGAGACCGGCGGGATCGTCCGAGCGCCATTTGAAGACGCTGGCAGGCCACCACCGTGGGGCCTTTTCGCTGGCCGGGACGTCGATTGCCTCCCACGCAGCCTCAAGGAGTGCGTGAGCAGACACTGATTTCGGGGTGATGAGGTGTGTTCTGCCCACCGCCCCCTCGCCCTCGCGGTGCGCTTTCCGGAAAATCAGCTGGGTGATCTTCGCGGAGATTTCCTGACGCAGCCGTATCCACCCGTAATAGAGGAAGCCGCAAGCGATGAGAATGATGATTGCTATCGCCGTGGTCATGATGTGTTTCTCCTAGTTGGAATGATAGTTGTGATCAGGCAGTGGCTCCCGATTGTTTGCTTCGTCGCGACATCGGGGGAACCTCTCAAGTGACCAGGAAGCCCTGCCGACGGCACTCAGTGCGTCGTCGGCGGTCCCGGGATGACTGTTAGTCGGCGGTTGCTTCTTCGGGTTCAGCCGTGTCCTCCGACGTAGTCTCGGCTGTGGCCTCGGACTCGGATTCAGCCTCGTCGGCGGAACCGGAAACGAAGTAAGACGCTGCGATGAGCAGATCGAAGAGTTCGAGCATGAGGTGCTTGATCATGGCCATCTGCGTCGCGAAGGAGACGATCACGATCTGCTTCGTGTCGGGCACGTGCGCCCAATAATCGACGCGCATCCGCTCGAATTGAAGCTTCTCCGCCTCGGCGCGCAGGGCCGCTTCCTCGGGAGTCTCCTCCTCGGGGACCTCGATCTGGAACGAATCATCCTTCTCGATGAGCAGGCGGCGCAGCGCGCGATAGTTTCCGCCCTCAACGTCGACGAACGCGTCGTCCGCGTCATCGAAGCCCATTCGAAGGATGCCAAATACTTCGTCGCTCTCCGTGCCAATCGCGGGGCTCATGCGCAGCCCCGGCGGCTGATAGACCGTGATGTTCACAGGGAACGGCGCATCCTTTTCCAGCTCCTTGCCGAAGTACATCGCGACGGCGCCGCCTTCCATGGCCTCGGCGCACGCATCGACCACCTGATCGTGCATCTGGCGACGCAGAACGGCGGCATCGTCGGCGGGACCGACAATGCCCAAGACCAGTCGCTCGACGTCTTGCTCCACGGCCCCGTCGTCCGTGATGGCCACGGGGAACCAGGTGCCCGGTAGGTTGAAGACGAGGCGTGGGTCCTCGCTGGGGCTCTTATCGCTTGCCATCGTTGATTCCGCTTTCTCGCATGGAGCTTAGATGCTGGTTGTCTAGGTTCGTCGAAGGGGGGGGAATGAGAGACGTTGCGCAGACAAGGCTCAGGCCAGATTTCGCAACGGATCAATCTCATCTACTCGATCAATGCGTCTGTTGTACAGGCGGCCGTGCTTGGCATCGTACTGTTGCTTCATAGCCTCGAGCCCATGTCCCCATCTCGGGTCGAGGTTCCACCAGTCCTTGGCGTCTGCTTTGATGTTAATCTGCTTTCCGTATGCTTCCGGCAGAAGTGGCGAAGACTGTATAGACGTAAGCGGATCCTTGGAGAAGCGGTAGTTTTCGACGCGGGCACGCGCATCAACGTCGGAAGTGAAGAAACCGTTTTGTATTGCCGACTCTCGAGCGAGCGTCATGCTCGTGTAACTCAATCCCGCAGCGTTGAAGGTCGTCGCCCTCGACCCCGTCGCGATCGAACCCGCCGACGCGAGCTCCCCGCCCAGGGAATGGCCGGCCAGGGAGAAGTTGCCCGCGGTGACGCCGTTGGCCATCAGGCGCTGTTTGACGCTTGTCGCGGCGACAATTGCCTGACGGACTTGCGGCGAAATGTCCGCTGCCCCCAACACATCGCTGGTCACGTCGCCTTCCGGATCGCCGAAATTGGTTCCGTCGTAGGACAAGACATAGCGCCCGTTGTCGTCACGGAAGAGCGTCGCGTGGAAGCCGGTTCTCTTGTCTTCGAAGATCGTCGGATCGATACCCAGTTTCCGCAGCTCGGCGGGCCTCACCTCGTGCCAGCCGGGAGGCTCCTTCCAGTCTCCGCGGGGGTGGGGCCTACCCGCGAGGTCCATTTTGTCCCGGATGAGGCCCTCCCTGCCCGGGCGAGTGTTGACGGTCTCCGTCGTCTCCCCGTTGTCACCGTAACCGACGCCAGACGGCCCACGTTTGCGCTCGGCTTCGTCGAGCTGGGCGTTATGTGCCTGCATGAGTAACTTTTGGCGGCGTCCCTGCAGGGTAGCAGCTCCTAATGTGAGAAACAGAAGGAGGTAAGCGCGGAACTTTGGGTCTTGTAGGGCGCCGAGCCCTAGTACGGAAGAAATAATCGTACCAAGAACTACGCTGGCCGCTTTGACAACTATCTTGAGAGCTTCAACTATCTTGTCTATAAACTCCTTGAGGACTTTTTTCCACTCGCTGAACTCTGCGAGTGCCTTGCCGACGTTTTTGATGAACTGAGAAATTTTGTCGATCAGGTTGTCGTTGGTGCTGGATATCGCCGTGTCGATCTTGGAGATGGTTGCGTTTGCAACAGCATCCACGATCATTTGTTCTTTTTTGATATCCGACGCAGCCCCGGTCATAGCACCGGCAGCACGCTTTTCGTCGGCGCACGCCTGTTTATAGGCGTTTTGCGCGTTTGTGACGTTGGTAGAGGGGGCGTGCGAATCTTTCAGTGCCTCAAGCTGACGCTTGGTCTTTTTCGCGGACTCCTGGGCGGCGCTGTGCTGTCGCTTGGCGGTCTCTCCTCGGGCCGCAGCTGCGTCGGCTCGCTTGTGGCAGTCGGCTAGGATCACCTGGTATTCCCGCAACGCCAGGCCCGTATTCAGGTAGCGGCCGTGTGCCGCCTCCAGGCATTTCTTAGCGTTGCTCACCTGCCTGTACGTTGCGACGACAGCGAGCGAGTTCGCCGTCGTCACAAATTTACTGAGGCCATCGATCGCGGACTGGATGCTGTTCGCGGAAGTGATCAGCCCCTCAACCTTCGTTTTCAGGGCGGTGGGTTCTCCCGGCAGGGTACTCATTATTTCTTTCTCCTCAGCGCGTTCTCGAGGTCTCTGTCGAGATCCTCGAAGGTTTCGGCGATGGCGTCGAAGGTCTTCGCCAGTGCCTCCAGGTGCTCGCGGAAACGCCCCCGGGTGGTGTCCCAGTTATCGCCGAACTCCCTGACCTTTCCCGCGAGTTTGTCATGGCCGACAACAGAGGCAATGTCCAAGGCGTCGATCTTCGCATCGTCCAACAGGGCTGCCGTTGCGCGCAGGGACTTCGACCGGTTGCGCAACTCGGTCGTGTCGAGTGACAGGTTCACCATGGCGTTTCCTTTCTTCAGCGGACCTGGGGCGCGGACGTGTCCTCCCGCGCCCCAGGCGGTGACGACCTTACTTACCGGCCGCTCGTGCCAGCTGCTCGTCGGTCTCCTGGAGGGCCTGGGCGGCTTTGTTCAGGTAGTCGGCCATGCCGTCGATTCCCTTGACCGTGCGCGTCGCGCCCTGGGTGAACTCCTGGTACGAGCTGTCGAAGGCACCCGAGGCACGCGACGTCGTAAAGCCGTTCTGAACCAGCTGCTGGACCAGCGAGCGCAGCTCGTTGAGCTTGGTCTGCAGATCGTTCTGACCGTTGCGCAGACGAGTCGCCGCGGACTGCATCTGGTCGTAGGTGACATTCAGGTTTGTCATTGTGTTCCTCCGTTGAGAATTGGATACCCGGGGTGGGTATCGCGGATCTGGTGTGTTCGAGCCGACGGTTCCCACGTCGGATGGGTGATTAGCCCGTAATCTCAAACTAACATTTCGTTTTGTCACTGACGATGGGGACTAGTCCCCATCGGGTTTTGTCATACTCGGGGCACCTGCACTTTCCACTGTTTGCCGGACTGAACAAAGTAGCCGCGACCCGGCACGGCCTCGGCCCCGAAGATGCCGGGGACGGGAACTCCGACGGCGTTCTCGCCCTCACCGGGCGAGGGGCACAGGACGATCCCTGTCCGGCCGCTGCGCACCCCGGATGCCAGCGAGCCGCCGAATGACCACCCGGACACGTCGGCCTCGGCCACGACCAAATGACCATTGGCCTTCGCTGAGGCGATAGCGTCCTGCAACTGTTGGTCACACGCGGAGAAAGAGAACTCTCCGATACCCTCAACAAAGAGGACGACTCCCGGCGTGGTCTCCGGAGCTTCTTCCTCAAACAGGTGACCGTGCTTGGCAAGCATGGACGCGATCTTGTCTGCTCCCTGCGCTGTTTCCGTCCACAGCGGTTCTCTCGCCACCAGGGATCGGCGTGCACATGCGTGCAGCATGACCGCATTCGGGAAAGCACTGTGGACGCTGCGTGCCAGCCACCGGACGGTGTTGGTCCTGCCAGACTGAGCGGGGCCGGTGATCGCGAAGGTACCCCCAGGGCGCAGCGGCATCGGGGCAAGCGAGCCCGCCTCGACCCCGATGACGGGGCGTCCTTCGACAACGCGATCAACCTCGCGCTCCGGTATGTCGAGCGGCAGGGAACGGATCGGTGTCGGGCGGGTGCGTCGGCGCATAAACGAGGCGCCTGCCAGTGATTCGATCTCCCTGGCCTGGTCGTAGTCCGTGACGTTCCTGCCCAGGATCGGCAGCTGCAAGAGGTTGGGGTTACCCACCTGCATGGCGCGTCCTGGAGCGCTCGACGCGCTCAGAACATCGCGCGGAAGATTGAAATAGAGGTATGCGTCCTCGTCGGTGAGACGCAGAACCACCTTGCGTTGGAACGACGCGGCGATCGAGTTCGGGATGGCCTGCGGCCGGTCCGCCGACACCGCGAAGTGAACGCCGACTTCGCGCCCGTCTGACAGAATCTGCTGGAAACGGCTCCAGATCTTCGCGTGTCGGCCGACGAGCTGGTAGGTCTCTGCGAATGTGGCGATCCCATCGATGAGCACGAGGTATCGGGGCTCGTCCTGCTTACCCGAGAGTTCCCGGTAGGAGGTCAGGTGGCTGGCGTTGACGGCCTTGTAGGAGACAGAACGCTCGTCGACGATGCTACCGAGGAAGTCGATGAGCTTGGCGATCCTCTCTTCGTCGTCGCCCTGGATAACGTTGCCGACGCTGGGGAGCTTCTGAAGCATGTCGAGGCCTCCGCCGGCAAAGTCGAGGGCGTAGACGTTGACGGGACCTGAGTTGGGGGTGATGCCTGCAGCGATCGCGAGCGATCGCAGCGCGGTCGTCTTTCCGGAACCGGAGGCGCCGTAGAAGGCGATGTGTCCGTCCGTGTCGGGTCGGAAGTACTCGACTTCCTGCGACTGGTCTTCGGGGTCGTCTAGGACACCGAGGACGATCTTGGCGTCGGAACGCTGGGGTAGAAGCGAGAGGTCGTAGATCGGTGCGAGTTCGGGCAGCCACGGCTTGCGAGGCGCCTGGATGTTCGCTTTGGCCGACGCTGCGCAGATAGTACCGACAACTCGGGTGATGTCGGTAGGGATCTCCTCGCGAGGCTTGGGCGGCTCGGGCGTCTTCCACTTCTGCGGCAGGCCGAAGCCCAGCGCCTCGATGTCAACCTGCGTCGTCTTGAGTCCCTCGGCCGTGCGGGCACCCGGGTAGGCCGACTGGAACACCGAGATTCTGCCGGGGCCTGTCTTTGCCGCAGCACGGCCGGGCGTGTTCTGCGGGAAGTGGGCGGCCATGGCATCCCCGAGGACATCCTGGGAATCATCGGTGTCAGCCATGCGCAGGGCGACGCGCAGGTTCGTGTTCGCACGAAGGTTGTCCTTGATGACGCCCGCAGGGCGCTGGGTCGCCAGGATGAGGTGCAGGCCGAGGGAACGTCCTCGTTGGGCGACGTCGACGACGCCGTCGATGAACTCGGGAACCTCGTTCACGAGCGCCGCGAACTCGTCGACGACAATGACGAGCGATGGGGGGCAGTCGGGATCGCCGGACTTCTCGAGGGTGACGAGGTCTTTTGCTCGTTTTTTGTTGAGAAGGCGCTCGCGGTAGTGCAGCTCCGCTCGTAGTGAGGTCAGGGCGCGGCGCACCAGGTAGGGCGACAAGTCGGTGACCAGGCCGACGGTGTGCGGCAGATCCGTGCACTGCTCGAAGGCGGAACCGCCCTTGTAGTCGACGAACAGGAATGTCAGCCTATCGGGTGACACCGATTGGGCCATGCCGAGGACCCACGCCTGCAAGAACTCGGACTTGCCGGCACCCGTCGTGCCGCCGACCAGCGCGTGCGGTCCGTGCAAGCGTAGGTCCAGCTGCATGGGCTCGCTCGCCCCCTGACCGACGATGGCTGACAGGGGAACGGCCGGAATCTTACGATGGGGGTGCCCCGGTGTGCGGTCGATGATCGAGTGCGAGGCCCTCCACCGTTCGATGATGGCGTTGGGATCGTCCGCCAGTTCCTGGCCAGTCAGATCCACGTAGGAAATGGAGCCTGGCAGATCCGAGTCATCGTCGACGGGGACTCCCGCGTCGAAGAGAGGGGATAGTGACCGGCCCAGGGCAGCCAACTCCTCGTCCGAGACGCGGTCCACGCTCACGTCCTCAAGCGCGCGCGACGCGCGTACGTCACCGATGGAAGCCTGCCTGCCGTCGAATGCGATGAACGATCGGCACGCCGCAGGCAATTCTGAGAACGAAGGGGCCATCCACACAAAGTAGATACCTCGATCAGGGCCCAACTCGGCAAGACGGTTCAGGCGAGCGCGGTCCACCAGCACGTCGTCCACGAAAACGACCACCGCGGGAATCGGATTAGGGAACTTCTTCGACTTATCCTGCGCAGAGGCCTCGCTAGAGGAGGCGGAAGCAACCTCGGGGCCGCGGTCGGAGACCTCGTTGGGGTCGCCCTGAGTGCGGGCTTCGAGCAGGCCTTCGAGCGAAGAGAGCAGGACCTTCGCGGAAGCCGAGTCGGAGGCAAGGTGGACGCCGGCACCGAAGGGGGAGTGCGGGGAGGAGCAGTGAGGGAGCCACTTCATCCACTCCCATCCCTGCAGGTGATCGGTGGAGGTCATGCAGGTGACGATGACTTCAGCAGGCGAGTACTGTGCCGCCAGCTGGGCTGCGATCGCCCCGCGCGCCTGCCTGAGGACGTCGCTCGGGCCGCACAAGCCCAGGCCTCCGGACGAGCGGATGTCGGCAACGAGTGGAACATTCGTGACCCGCGAGTACTCAACGGCGAGCGCGCGCACCTTGGCGACCGCCTCCGGAAGACCCGTGCGCTGATCCGCCCCTTCGATGGTGACCGTCGCGGTGTCCGTCCCTTGCCCCAGGCGGAACTTCAGGAACTCCGGGTGCTCGGGCCTGCGTATCCACAACGAGCCGTCGCGACGCAGCGCCCCCTCGATGGTCTGCTTGATCGGAGGGAACTGAGCGTGGCGGGACTCCACATCCTCGCGTCGACTGTCATCCAGGTCCTGGTGGGTGACCTTCAGAGCATCTTCAAACTGTGTCATTGCTTCGGTGAACTCGCTTGTCGACTGTCGACGTTGGTCCCACCACGAGCCGATCATGATGATCGGACTCAGGATGATGAACACCAAGCTCGTCAGCTGTCGGGTCAGGAGGAACATGGATGCGCCCATAATCAGGGGGGCCACGAGGCCGATGAATGGGAAACGCGAGGGCTTGGGGCGGGTCGGTGCATCGGGGAGCTTGATCGTTCGGGGGGTCGCGTGTGGGATGACCTGAGGCGACCTGATGAATGCGATGTCCGTGGACTCGCCAGTCGATTCGGGCATCTTTGTCTGGACCAGTTGGATCTGAGTGTCTCCAAGGAGGACCACGTCACCGGGTGTCACCGTGGCCTGCTGCACGCGCTGGTTGCCAACGAGGACACCGTTGGCTGAGTTGAGGTCGTGAATTTCAATGCTTGAGCCGACGGTGATGCGAGCATGTTCCTTCGACACTCGACGGTCGTTGAGCATGATCGTGCACGAGGGAGATCGGCCCACGGTTGTGCCGCCGAAATACAGGGGGACGCACATGCCCTTGTCATTTCCGTCCAGGACGCGTAGCTCGCCCGCCACGCCTCCCGTTGGAGTCGCGTCTTTCGCCGAGGCGATGTCGACAAGTGAACCCGAGTTGAGTCCTGTCTCAGTCACGTATGCCGTTGACGGCAGGACTGAGGTGATTCTTCCGTCCACGGGATCGAGAACTCTGAGCGTCAGCGAATCGGGTGCAGCCAGGGTGGCGGCGCTCTGTCGCGGACCCGAGGAAGCCAGAGCGGCAGCAACATCTCCGACCGTCGCCGTTGCATCGGTGGTGACCAGCAGGTCGATATCCTCGCGGGTACGCCCGCGCAGTGTCAGTTTGATCTTCATCGCCGGTCCTTTCCGGTGAGTGCATCGGGTGTGCTGTTGCGTCGTTTCTCATCGTCGAGCAGATACAGGTCGCTGCTGGAGACCAGCCGCGCCGCGACCGCGTATTCGACCAGCCTGACGCGCCTGTGTGTCGCCAAGGACCCCGGCCTGCCCCGCATGCCGGGCACGCCCATCCGATCGAGCTTGTCGGCGACGTTGTCGAGCTTTCGGTTGAAGCGGGTGATCGGCCACCCCAGCCGCGCAGCAGCCTCGGCATTGCGCGGGATATCGGTCGCGCCGGAACCAGCCTGCGTCAGCCAGGGTTCGCACAGCGCCAGGATCAGCAGGTACTGCGACGGCGTGAAACGTGCTTCCCCGACCGTGGCCTCGCCGGTGTCGGCGGTGGGGGCGGAGTAGCTGCGGAATGTCGTCCCGCGCACGGTGATGGAGAACTCGTAGGTCGTGGGCCCGGCGGCGAATACGACGACGGCCGACTCGAAGACCAGGGGGATGCGCGCCCCGGGCCCGACCCGAGCCTGCATGGACCCCGAGGCGTCGGCGACGGTGACCGCGATCCGCGACCCAATGTTGTCCAGCCACCACAGGCCGTCGTGGCAGCTGATCCGCACAAGCCTGCGGTGCAGGTAGGGGTTGTCGTCAATGCACAGGTCGGCCTCGCGGCCAATGAGGAACTCCTGATCGGCGCGAACCTCGTAGATTTCGCCGCAGTAGTCGATGACCGCGGCTACGTCCTCGGTGGACTCCGGTTGGATACTCGCCGCACTCATGGCGTCTCCACACATTCGATGGCCTCGTTCGAGGAGCGCCCGTCCGAGTTGCGCACGGCGACCGACAGGCAGGTGCGCCCCGGTACAACCGGAACGGTGACCGTCGTCTCCTTCGTCTGGCGCACAGGGTGGTCCTCCTTGGGGTCCTCGACGTGGTAGAGGTACGTCGTCCCGGTGCCGACCGCGTCCCACGTGAAGGTGACCCCCTCAGGGGTGACCGTGCCCGCCAGACCGGTAATCGATGCGTTTGCGTTGGCCGAGGGCAGCCCGTCGAGTGGAGGCGCATCAGGCGAGGACTGGGCCGGAGCCACCGTGCTTCCTTCGCCGCGCAGCACCGTCCACACGCCGAAGGCGACGCCGCTCACGAGGAGAAGCACGAGCAGGAACCCAGCCACGACCGAGCCGAAGCCCCTGGAGGGAGCCTCCTCGGCCTCGTCCGTCTGAGAGGCCCGAGGCGCGTCCTCACGCGTGGACACCGCGTTCGCGGGACCGCTCTGCGGCGCGCTTGCCGGAGCCGGAGCCGGGTCCACCTTCGCCAGGACGGCGACCGTGCGGTCATCCTCCTCGTCAGGGACGGACGAGGCCGGGGCGTGGGAAGAGAACACAGCGATGGGCGCCGCGCAGGTCTCGTCCCCGTCCTCGTCCTCAAAGGTCCCGGCAGGGGCCTCTACCCCCATGGCTTCGAAGGGCGTGGGGGTCAGGCGCAGCGAAGATTGCACGTTTTGAAGCGCGAGGGCGAACTCCCGCGCCGACTGGTAGCGCCGCTTGGGGTCCTTGGACATCGCAATCGCGAGGATGCGCTCGAGCTCCGCGGGCACGTCGCTGCGGCCGATGGCGGGCACCGGGGAGCGCAGCACGCGGTTGAGTACGGAGAGCTCGCGGTTGTCTCCCCCGGGAATCTCGAAGGGGGAGTGGCCTGTGAGGATACCGTGCACGGTGGCGGCCAGGGAATAGACGTCGATGGTCGGACCGAAGGGACCCGTGCCGTCCTGTTGCTCCGGCGGTGCCCACGCCACGGAGAAACCGCCCGGGGATTCCTCGCCCGTTCCCGTTTGCGCGGCGATGCCGAAGTCAGTGAGGACGGGGTGCCCAAACTGGGTGAACAGGATGTTCATGGGCTTGACGTCGCGGTGGATGATCCCGCGCTGGTGGAGCGTCTCCACTGCGCCCGCGATGCGCACGCCGACGTCGAGCGCCTGGGACACGGGGATGCGGTGTTCTTTGGAACGCTGGCCCAGGTGCGGGGGCGGACAGTACTCCATGACCAGGTAGTGGCGGCCGTCGTCCGCAATTCCCCCCGTGTAGAAGGACACGATGGACGGGTGGTTGGCGACCTGAGCCATCAGGTTCACTTCGGCGTCAAAGGCCGCCGAGGCCCGGGCGTTGGAATCCGGACGCAGGACCTTGACCGCCACGTCGCGTTGGGGCATCTGCTGGCGGAACAGGTAGACGTCGGCGAAACCGCCCGTGCCGAGGTGGCGGACGAACGTTGCGCCCGGAATTGCCGGGGGATCGAGTGGTTGTCGCATTACGCCTCCATTCGGAATGAGATGCCTTCGCCGAGTTCCACGACGTCCCCCGGTGTGAGGACCATGGCCACAGCCCCGTCCAGGCGGACGGGGGCCTGCCCGGGGCGCATCAGCAGAGTGCCGTTTTGGGAGCCGAGGTCGTGGAGCCGCACGTCCCAGTCGTCGATCCGCAGCTCGCAGTGACTGCGAGAAATCTTCTTGCCGGGGCTCGGGACAATGGCCAGGCGCGCGGGGGCGCGACCAGCGGTCGGGGTCGAGCGGGGACGTCGCCCGATAATGATGTCCTGGTCGAGGGGCACCTCTTCCCCCGTGGACAGGATGATCCGGCCCAGGTCTGGGCGCGGGACGGTGACGGAGCTGCTGCTCAGCGGAGACGAACAGATTCGACACGACGAGGCGTGGGTCGGGTTCGGGTGCCCCTTCTCGCACAGGACCGCCAGGACCTGCGGACCGACCGCGGTCTGGGACGACTGTGCCGCGGGCATGTCCGGCGCGGTGTCGGTCCCGACCCGGCGGGCGTACTCGCGCAGCTCGCGGGCGCGCTCCGGGAGCATCGTCTGTCCGTCGTGATCGCCCTCGCTCTGCGTCGCCGCAAGCCGTTGATAGGCGGCGCTGGGCGCGGCTTCCTGCGCTCGCGGAGCGCCTGAGGAGAGTCCGGGGACAGAGTCGATGAAGAAGCTTCCCGGGGGCGGGTCGAATCGGGGCTCGGGTTCTGCTGCCGAGACCGGCGGACCCGAAACCGCCTGACCGGGGACGGGTGGGACTGGATCATCGATGGCGGGCTCCGGTGCCTCCCGGTGCTCTGTCTCAGGCGGGGAGGCGAACGACGGGGGCACGGGAACCGGGTCGTCGTCGATGACATCGGAGTTTTGAATCTGCCTGACGGCCGCTTGCTCGACGGAATACTCCGGACGCTCGGCACCGTAGAGGTATTCGAAGCGGGAACGCACGCCATCCTCTGCTTCCGCCTCGAGGGGGTCGTCCGCCGCATCGTCAGCTGTCGCTTCGAGGGGTGGCTTGTCGTCGTCGGGGTCTTCGGCCTCGTCCACGGGGTCGGGCTCGGGTGTCTCGTCCTCGCGCTCGTACCAGGGGATTTGCGTCTCTTCTCCCGAGGCCCCTGAGCCCGATGGCTCGTCGTCGGCAGGAACGGGGGCGGGGGCAGTCGGCTGGGCGATCACAGGATCTGCCGACGCGTCCTCCGGCTCGGATTCCTCCTCCTCGTCGGACGGAGAGACAAACTGCGCGAAGAAGGCCGCAGCGGGGGAATCGTTGTCCTCGGCAGACAAGGAAGCGTCGTCGGCCTCACCCGCAGGCTCGTCAGACCCGGACGAGGCCCCCGCGAGCCAGGAGAGATCGGCGGAGGAACCCTCGCTGTCGGCAGGCGCGTCGTCCGAATCTGCTGGGGCGGGATCAGGCGGCAACGGCTCCTCGGGAGTCGCTTGCGCGCCCGCAGAGGGAACGGGTGCGCCGAGAGCCGGGGAGGCCTCATCCGAAGCGACGACGGCGTTCGCGGAGGAAGCGGGCCCGGAGGAAGCGGGGGAGGCCTCGTCCGAGGCCACGGACTCGACGCGGGAATCGGCGGGCGCGCCGCACGCTACCTCGCCGACCGTGCCCGACGCGAGCGTGGCCACGGGCAGGACGGCGCTGATCACCTGCCACCGGGCGGCCTCGGGCATGGGACCATCCACCGGCGTGGCGATCCGCCAGCCGGAATGCGTGCGGAAGCGGTGCTCAGACCACGTGATGACGCTGCCCCCGCTCACGGACGTCGGCCCCTCCGGCCCGTCGACGACGACCTCGAAAGCTCCGCGGACAGCGATGTGTGCTTCGCCCGACTCGTCGATGAGTGCGACGAAACTCGGCAGCGCGGCCAGGTTGGCGGCGAAGGCGGAGGTCAGCTCCTGGAGGAGGACAGCCAGGTCCGCGCCCTCCAGCATGAGCTCCCAGAATCGCTGGGCGAGCGCCTCATTGCCGGGCTCGAGGACGACAATCCCGCGCTCGGTCACCGCTGCGGGATAGCCACCCGGCGTCCACGTGCGTTTACGCATGCTGTTCCTCCACTCGCGTTGCATCCGCCAGTTGCTGCTTCTCCATCGGCTGCGAGTCCGCGTCTCCGGCAGAGTTGACGGTCACGTCGTTATCGACGGTTTCGTCGCCGGTACTCGACTGACCCCACTCGGGCTCGGCCTCGAGGACATCCGCGATGACGACGGTGATGTTGTCCTTACCGCCAGCACCCAGCGCCTGTGCGATCAACTCGTCGGCTGCCTGCTCGCGGTCCTTGACGTGGCGCACGATCATCTCGATGAGCGCGTCCGTCACCTCTCCCGACAGCCCGTCGGAGCAGATCACCCACCGGTCGCCGCGATGCACGGGGACCATGAAGATATCGGCGGTGACATGACGGGTGGATCCGGCTCCCAGCGCCCGGGTGATGATGTTTCGGTGGGGCAGGGCGCGGGCCTCGACGTCGGTCACGTAGCCCGCGTCAATGAGTTCTTGAACCTCGGAATGATCGACAGAGATCTGCTCGAAACTCCCTTCGGAGAGCAGGTACGTCCGCGAGTCTCCGATGTTGAAAACGGCGGCGCAGGGCTTGCCCCGGTACTCCTGGAATGCGATGCCCGTCAGGGTTGAACCCGGTGCCCGCGAGCCCGTTCCCAGATCCGCGACTGCCAACGCCGCGCGGGATACCGCGGTCGAGAGTAGGGCGGGGGTGGTGAACTCGCCCGGAGCCAACGAGTCACACATGGTGTCGACGACGACCCGAGAGGCGACGTCGCCCGCGTCGTTTCCTCCCATTCCGTCCGCCACGAAGTAGGTGGGGAAGGAAGCCCCCCACGAGTCCTCGTTGTGCGTGCGGCGGCGTCCCACATCCGTGCGGGCAGCGTGCGCGACGACGACCCGAGAACCCCCGGGGCCGACCGCTTCGACACACTCGTTACCCATTGATGACCACGCTCCGCTGCCCGTACCGGACGGTGTCTCCGGGCGCTGCGACGACGGGGGAACCGGGCACGACAGGTGTCTCCTGGCCGTCGGCGCGCACGACGACCGTGCCGCCGGTGGAGTGCAGGTCCTCGACGAGAACCCCCTCACGCGTCGCCGTGAGCACGACGTGAGTCTTCGATACCGTCCGATCCGGGTCATCGACGGGAACGAGGGAGGCAGTGGGGCGCGAGGCCGGGGCGACCGGGTTGCGCCCGAGCACGATCGAGCCGCCGAATGGATAGTCCACGCCCGTGTCGAAGGTGACCCGAGCCGTGTCGTAGCGCACCCCGAGCTGCGTGCGGTCATCGTCGTCATCCTCGTGGTGGGAGGAGGCCGACGCGCTCCCCGAATACGAGGACGAGGGCGGGGTGAAGGACAAAGGAGGCTCGGACACCTCGGCGGCTGGCGTGCTGACACCTGTGCCGGAAGTCGACCAAGGCGTTGCCCCGATATAGTCGGAGGAAGGCGCGGGTGCGCTCGCCGCGGGCGAAGGAACGGAGGGCGCTGCCGGGCTCGGATCGGGGATCGCACTTCCCCACGGCACGTGCACCGTCTCCGTTTCCTTTTCGGGCACTGTTGGGACAGGCGGCAGCGAAGCGGCGGCCGAGGACGTGGCGTTCCACGGGTGGACGACCGGCTCGGGCTCCTCCTCGGGCTCGGGGGCGGGGGTCTTGTAGGTGTCGCGTCCCGCTTTCGTGTTGATCGGGACGATGCCCAGCGTGCGGTCGAACCACGTCCGGTTCATCTCGTCCATGCTGGCGAAGCAGATGATCATGGGTCCGAGTCCGAAGGTGAAGGAAGCGATGAGACCCTGCAAGACTAGCTTCCATAGCGATGCCCACCCCGCAGCAGCTCCCGTGTCGTAGCGAACCCAACGCACGCCTACGGCACGCATCATTGGAGTTGCGCCGGTTCGCACGATGACAATCACAAGCATGATGAACCAGGCGAAGCACAAGAAAAGGATCGCAAGCACGAGGTGCTCGATGTCATCCGGTGACATTCGATTGATCATCGCACCCGCGATGATAGAGGAAATGAGCATCTGGGCAGCGGTATAGAAGATGGCGGTCAGGATACGCCACAAGAATCGGCGCCAGATGTTGACTGCGACCGTCCCCGCCAGGTGTGGGGGAACCTGAACGGGATACTTGCCCGGAACGATCATTTCATACATTGTCCGTGCCTTTCAGGGGTGTGGTCTCGTCGGTGGCCGCGGGTGTTGTCTTCTTCGCGCGCCACTGGGCGAGCAGCTCGATGAGGGAATCGACGCGCACGCGCAGAGGAACCCGGCGCATCCGCAGGGAACGCGTCGACAGGAACGCCCAGTAGCGCCGATACCAGGGTGTCTTCCCCGAAATCGCTGCCACGACCTCGTCCCTGATCTCCCAGGAACGCTCCGCGCCCCCACCCTGAGCGCCCGCGTCGGAGAACACGACGGCGTCGAGCGAACGGGCCATGGACACCAGCTCGGTGCACTGCTCGTCCCACCGGTGGAAACCGGTATCTGCGGGGATCTCGGCGCGGCGGTCCTCCAGCCGCGCGTCGATGGCGCGCGCTTGCGTCAGGCGTGTCGCCCCCACGGGCACGCGCAGTCCGGTGTCCGTCGCGTAGTCGACGACGTCCTCCCATGCGCCCGCGGCGCGTTCTTCATCGGACCCCTGGGTGCGTCTGCGGCGCCGGCGCAGCGCCTTGAAGAGGAGCAGACCCCAGATCGGGGAGAGCGCTAGGACGCCGAGGGCCGTCCAGCCCAGGATCGCCAGGAGGATACCGATCCACGCGGGCCAGCCTTCCTCGTTGTCGTCCGAGTCGTCGAAGGTGTCCGGCGGAAGCTCCGCCGGGTCCTGCGGCGGGTCCGGCGGCTGGAGGACCTGAGGCTTCGGATCGGGCTTGGGCTTGGGGACCTCCGTTTGGGGCACCTGGTCGCGTGGGGGAGTCGGGTCGAAGGCGACCCATCCAGCGCCCTCGAAGGGGACCTCGACCCATAGGTGCGTGTCCTTGCCCGTCATCGTCACCGGTCCCGAGGCCGGGGTCTCCGGGTGGAATCCCATGACGATCCGGGAGGGGATCTGTTGCGAGCGCAGCATGAGGAGCATCGCGACCGCGTACTGGTCGTCGTCGCCGATGAGCTGGTCGGCGCTCAGGAAGTCCTCGATACGCGAGGTGCGGTGGCCCGGCAGGGAGAGCTGGTCGGAGCCGTCGGAGTAGAAGCCCTCGTCGTGGAGCGTGCGCTGAATGGCGCGGACCTGCGCGATGCCCGGCGCGGCGTCGCCGATCATTTCCGTGGCGGCGTCGGCGACCTCGGAGGGGACTCCCTCGTCGGCTGCTGACGTCGTGCGCGAGAACGCTCGGCCTTCAAGCTCCTCGTCGCTCCACTGACGCGTCACCACGCCGGTGACCCGGTAGGAGTCTCCCTGCGCGAGTCGCACGGTGGACAGCGCAGTCTCGAGGCGGTCGTGGAAGTAGAGCGCGTCAGCGAGCTGGTTGGCCCGATCGGAGGTGTACTCCAGGGAGCGCGCCCCGTCGACGGTGGGAACCCAGTTCCCCGAGTAGCCCTCGATGCGCACGGTTACGTTCGAGGCCTGGGCGTCGGCGGGCGCGGGAGTCTCGTAGAAGGAGGTTCCGACGTGGCGGAATCCAGACCCGTTGGCGTTCGTGGCGATCTGGATGACCGTCCCGTCGTAGTAGTCGAGGGTCGCGAGGCGGAGCCTGCCTCCCTCGGGCAGCCCGTCGACCGTCAGGAGCTCTGTGTCCTTGTCGGTCGTGTTCAGGAAGCGGAACTGCGTGGCCGGTGAGTGGTATTCCTGGAGGTTGAGCGGCGGCTCGACGTAGTCGCGCGCGACCGTGCGGTGCGAATCCGTGACGACGACGCGCGTGAGGGGGACGGCGACCGCGAGGGCCAGGGCGATCAACGTGACCGCGCCGAGGCCTCGGCGCACGGCGGGGTTGGCCGCGCGTTCGTGGAACTCGACGACCCCGCGCCCGCCCTCGCGGCGCGTGCGTCCGGCCACGTGCGCGGACCAGACGACGCCCACGATCACGGTGAACAGGCCGATCGGCAGGGCGAGGGGGGCTTGATGGGAGCTCCAGATAATGCCGAGGAGGCCCAGGATGCCGACGGGAGCAAGCGCCCACGCCGGTCGCTTGGTGCGCAGCACGATGGTGAGCGCGATGAAGGAGGTGACCAGGGCGCTCAGGAAGGGCATGATCGCCGGCCCGACGAAGATTCCGGCGGGCGGTTGAACGGTCAGCAGATCCTTCCACGAGGTGATCGTGCCGATGACCAGCATCTGGATCGTTCGCTGCGTGGGCAGGACGTGGTAGGCGGTCGTTGTGGGCAGGGCGAGGGGGCCACCGGCTAGCAGGTAGGCGGCGGCCAAGGCCAGCGTCGATCCAATCGTCCTGACGCGAAGCGCGGCGGTGAGCGCGGCGACCAGGACGCCCACGACGAGGCCTCCCAGAGCTGCGACGTACCCGGTGGTTCCGCCAAAGACGGGGCCGTGGATAAGGGCCACTGCGGCGAGCAGCGAGACTACCGCGAGGGCGTCGATGCCGCGCCGGAGCGCGGAGGCGGCCAGGGGAGAAGGGTTCGTCGTCATCCGAGGGCCTTCCACATTCCGATGGCGAAGTCATCCAGGGTGGGCGCGACGACGACCGGCGTGTTGCCGAGAGTACGCAGCTCGAAGTCGGCGTCCATGTCGATGCGCACGCCGGTGATCACCATGTCGAGGGGGAGGCGCGTGAGGGCCGCGTGCAGGTCCGCCAGGGGGGTGCGCGATCCAGAGATGACGACGGCGGTCGAGGCTTGGGAGGCCTCGGTCCCAGCGCGCTGGGTCAGTGCGCTGATGCGTTCTGCGCCCAGGACGCGCTCGACCCCGGAGAGGGAGTCCATCGCGTGCATCGGGGTGGGGGTCTTGAGGTGGCCGACCTGGGTGTGCACCGAGACCTCCTTCGCATCGACGAGGGCCGCGCGCGCCATGGAGGCCGCCGCGGAGACGCCGATCTCGAACTCCTCGTCGCTGGCCCACGCATCGGTGTCCAGGTCGAGGACGATGAGCAGGTGGGATCGGCGTGTTTCCTCAAATTGGCGGACCATGAGCTTGCCGACGCGCGCCGTGGAACGCCAGTGGATGGCGCGCCGGTCGTCGCCGGGGACGTATTCGCGCAGGGCGTGGAAGGACACGTCAGCGGAGGACAGGTCCTGCGTGGTCGCTCCTTCGATGTCGCGGATGAAACCGACCGTCGAGGCGTTCATGGCGACCGTTCGCGGGTGGATGTAGAGCTCGGTGGCATCGGACCATGTCTGGACGCGGCGGACCAGGCCGAGGCCGTCGCCGCGGATCGTGGAGGCAGGGCCCACGGCCACGACGCCTCGCCGCGTCGTCGCAATTGCGAAGACCTCCTCGTGGTTCTCGTCCCGTCCCAGCGCCGGGCACAGGAACGAGTTCGCGCCCGCGCCGACGCGCAGCTCGACCATGGTGGCGCGCAGGCGCCGAGCCGTGGGGTTGGAGACCGTCAAGGCACCGAGCGCTTTCTCGCCGACCGTCACGCGCGTGTTGGCGAGCCGCAGCGCGACGGCGTGCCCTGCCCGGCCCAGGGACCACAGGAGGGAGAGGACCACCAGGGTCAGGCACGTGAAGCCCAGGACCGCGGCCTCGACCCACGAAAACAGGACACCCGCCAGGGAGGCTCCCGCCCCGATGATCGCCGTTCCCCAGCCGAGCACAGTCAGGGATGACAGCAGTCGCAGGAATGAGCCGAGGCCGGGGACCCGCCGCGCCGTAGCGATGCAGGTCCGCCAGGAGGAGACGACCGTCGCCGACGCGCGCGCGAGAGCGACGCGCGCACGTGTGACGGCGTCGAGGCGCTCGCGCAGGTGGCGCTTGTCGGCGACGGAACGCGGTGCCACGCTTCTCAGCCCTTCATGACCGGGGCGGCGACCGCTCCCAGCGCACGCTCGATGACGCCCTCGCGCGTGGCCCCGCCGAACTCGGCGTCGGGGTCCAAGACGAGCCTGTGAGCCCACACGCGCACCGCCAGGGCTTGCACGTCGTCGGGGATCACGAAGTTACGGCCCTGGGCGATAGCCCACACGCGGGCGGCGCGCATCATGGCGATGGCTCCACGCGTCGAGACGCCGATACGGACCTCGGAGTCGGCGCGGCTCGCCTCGCACAGGT
>ERZ773267.719-NODE-719-length-20720-cov-14.776530_pt1 | contig 20720 bp, 28 predicted proteins | sample MGYA00511959_ERZ773267 | MGnify/ENA primary metagenome ERZ773267 (study PRJEB29015, sample SAMEA2738165) | human oral metagenome | biome: human oral; feature: human-associated habitat; material: saliva | place: China | collected 2240 ... | reverse complement strand
TAGTAGATATTGGATGGAGAGGAACAATTCAAGATAATTTAGCATTTGTACTTGATAAGGTACATATTGAAGGTGGATATATAGCACTTTTTGATTATTATAATCCACAAAGAGAGAATGTAGCAAAAAGAGCATTTATTCGTGATAGTAAGGTTACATGGGAATATGTAGCACTTACACTTACAATATATGAAATGATGTTTAGCTCAGATACTAAGAGTGTAGCAGGATATGAAAATGGAAAAGCTATAAGAAAAGGGAAGAAAGAAGAAGTAGACTTTGTAAAAAATATAATCTTGCCTATAAGAGAAGGGATGATAGATGGAGCAAAATATATTGCAAAATTCATGAAAGAAAGAGATATCATGGAAGATATGTATTTAGGATATATATATAATCTTGCAAGAGAAATAAAAGAAAATCCATCTAAGATCTTAGTAGAATCATATTATAGTTTAGTATATAATGAAACATTTGGAACAGGTGAATATTTAAATGGAAGACAAAAAGTTACAGGATTAAAGAGATTTAATATAATATATGTAAGAAATTTAATGAGAAAAGAACCTTGGAAAGAAAGCTTAATAGTAGGAAATGACTTAGGATTTTATGTATGGCTTCTTAATCATAAACATATAGTTCCAGATACATTAAGAAAAGGTAAAAATGGAATAAGAAAAGTATTATCGCTAGGTAAAAGAGGTGTTAAAAAAGCTTGTAGAGGGGCAAAAAAAGTGGTTAAATTTACTATAAGAAAAATAAAAGGTAAAAAGTAAGATTTAAATTTAATATTAAATATATTAATTTATAATATAATAAGATAAAGGCAGAATATGGGAAATATAGATATATATATTGATGATATTGAAAAAGAATATAATATAGAAGAAGAAAAGATTAAAAAAATAATTAAAACAACATTAGAAAAATGTATAGAAATTGAAAACTTAAGAAAAGATATAATTATTAATGTGGAAATAGTAGGAGATGATAGGATAAAAGAAATTAATAATTCTACAAGAAATATTGATAAAGTTACAGATGTATTATCTTTTCCTATGTATGAAAAAAATGATTTTGAAGAAAAATTAGAAGAAATATATGTGGAAAATAATATACCAACTATTTTAGGAGATATTGTTATAGATATATTACAAGTAGAAAGACAAGCAGAAGAATATAATACAGGGATTATAAGAGAACTTTCATATATGACGGTACACTCATTTTATCACTTAATGGGAGAAGACCATATGGAAGAAGAAGATAAAAAAGTGATGAGACAAAAAGAAGAAAATGTATTAAAAGAACTAGGTGAATTATGCAAGTAAAGAAAAATAAAAATGTAGAACAAGCATTAAAAAATGCTACAAATGGTATAATGTTAGCAGCAAAAGGTGAAAAAAGTATACACAGAGAATTTGGAATAACAGTTGTAGTACTTATATTAGCAGCAATATTTAAAATATCTAAAATAGAGTTAATCCTTGTAATATTTGCAATTGCACTTGTTATAGTAACAGAAATGATAAATACCGCAATAGAACTTTGTATAGATATATATACAGATAAGTTTAATATGTATGCAAAAAAAGCTAAAGATATAGCGGCAGGAGCAGTTGTTATAAGTATAGTATTTGCTGGGTTTATAGGTACATTTGTATTTTATGATAAGGTTATGGAAGTTTTAGATAAAATTCTTGTAGGAATAGGACGGAAGAGATGATTATATAAAAATGGTATTATTAGTAATACCAGTAATATATATGGCATTTGAACTTTTAAGAAAAATGATAAAAGAAGTAAAAATAGCATTACCTGCATTGACATTATTAATAATTCCAGTACTTAGTGTATTAAAATTAAATACTAAACTTTTAATAGTTGTTGCAGTTCGGCCAATTAGCATTCCTATATATGTATAGTCTTATTGTAGATAAAACAAATGTAGTAGTTGTTGCAAATAAGAAAGAAGATAAGTATAAAAAGGAAGAAAAAGAAAATTAATATATGAGATAATAACACTTTGGATAAATTGAATTTTATTTAAAGTGTTTTTTAATGAAAATGCAATATAAGAAAGGAAATGATGGACATATTAATATTAAAAGTATACACTATATAGTATAAAAAACAGTAACAAAATAAATAAATGTTTAAATTTAACTGTTATATATTATGGAGGATTTATGAGTAGATTTGCAGATGAAACTGGAGAGAAAAAGAAGAATATAAAGTTTAAATATATAGCTATAGGAGTTTTAGGTGTTACGCTAATAGGAGGATCAGCATTTGCATATTTAAATAGAGAAATGCTTAGTAATATGTTTAAACCAAAAAATAATGAAGAAAAAGTAGAAACACTTGATGAGGTTAAAGATGCTAAAAAATTAAAAATATATGATGAAAAATCAAAAACAAGACCAATAGCAGTAATGCTTGATAATAATAAGTTTGCATGGCCACATTCAGGGATAAATAGTGCATATATGATATATGAAATGGAAGTAGAAGGTCGGAGAAAGTAGACTTATGGCATTATTTAAGGATAAAAAAGATTTAGATAAGGTAGGACCAATTCGTAGTGCAAGACCCTATTTTATAAACTATGTATTGGAACATGATGCAATATATGCACATATAGGGCAAAGTCCACAAGCAGAATATGATATAAAAGCTTTAAAAATAGCAGATATAAATGGACAGATTTATGACTCACAAAGATCAAGAAATACACAAAATGATCATGAATATTGGAGAGATAGAAAGAAAAAGGCACCACATAATGCATATACATCAATTACTAATTTAACAAATATAGCTAAAAAGTTAGGATATCCTATAGAAAAAACATTTAAAAGAGTGCTTAATTTATCTGTTGATGAAATAAATTTAGAAAAACTTTCAAGTATTGATGATGTTCAAGATGCAATTAAAATAAGAGCAGGATATCATAGTCAAAATATGAATGAATTTAAATATAATGAAACAGAAAAAGTATATACAAAAAAAGCAAAAGGAATTGATGCAAAAGAAGAAATAACAGGAGAAGAATACAAAATTAAAAATCTTATAATACTTCAAACAACATCAACAGAAATAAGAGATGGTGAGAACAAGGGAAGACTTGATATAAAGACAGTTGGAGCATTAAAAGGATATTATATAACAAATGGAAAGGCAAAACAAATTATAGCTAGAAAGGCAACAAGAGAAGATATAACTAAATACTATGATCTAGAAGGAAATGAAATTAAATTAAATGATGGAAATACATATGTAATGATAATACCAGAAAAAGAAAAAATAACAATTACAGGAGGAGCTCAAACAGCGACAGAAAAAACAGAAGAAAAAATGGTAAATAATAAGAAAGAAACAAGTAAGAAACCATCAACATCAACAACTACTAGAAGAAGATAAAATATTGAAGGAGAAAATTTTTGAAAGAATTTAAATCAGGATATGTAAGTATTGTAGGAGAAACAAATGCAGGTAAATCAACATTATTAAATGGACTGATGGGAGAAAAACTTGCAATTGTATCACCTAAAGTACAAACAACAAGAAATAATATAAAAGGGATATATACAGACGAAAACAAACAAATAATATTTATAGACACACCAGGGATACATAAGGTAAATAGCAAGCTTTCAAGTGTAATGATAGATAGTGCGATAACAAGTATAAAAGATGCAAATATAGTACTGTTTGTTGTTGCAGGAAATAAGAAAAGCTTAAGTGTGTTTGATTATAATGTTCTAAAAAAGCTTAAAGAAGCAAAAGAAAAAAATAAGAACTTACATATAATAGGGATTATAAATAAAATAGATAGAATAAAAAAAGAATTAATTATAGAAAAGATAAAAGAATTAAATGACGAATTAGAATTTGACTATATAATTCCAGTATCTGCAATGTTAAGAGAAGGTATTTCAGATATATTAAAAAGAATAGAAGAATTATTACCAAATGGTCCTAAATATTATTCTGAAGATGAATATACAGACCAAACAGTAAGAGAAATGTGTGAAGAAATTATAAGAGGAAAAGCACTAAAATTATTAAATCAAGAAATACCACATGGACTATATGTAGAAATAGAAAGTTTTAAAGAAGCAAAAACTAAAAAAGGTGAAGATATAGTTAATATAGAAACAGTAATATATACAAAAAAATCCACACATAAAGGTATAATTGTGGGTAAAAATGGAGAAATGCTTAAAAGGATAGGAAGCTATGCAAGAGCAGATATAGAAAGAATGCTAGATAAAAAAGTTAATCTTCAAATATGGGTTAAGGTAAGAAAAAACTGGCTTGATAATGATTTGTTCTTAAATAGATTTAAAAAGAAATGAGTGAAAAAATAGTTAAAACATTAGGAATAATTATAACAGAAACAAGATTTGGAGATAGGGATAAAATTTTAACAGTACTTACCCCAAATTTAGGTAAAATAACAGTATTTGCAAAAGGTGCATATAAGGGGAATAATGGCTTTTTAGCAGGAACAGAACTTATGTGTATGTCAAATATGATATTATATAAGGGAAGTAAAAGTTATCATTTAAATGAATTATCGGTAAAAGAAAATTTTTATGATATAAGACTTAATTTTAATAAGTTAGAATTAGCAGTAGAAATATTAAAAGATATAAACAAATATGTTGATGAAAAATATACAATAGATCAAAGATATAATAAGACAGAAGAAGAGGAAATATATAATATATTTAAACTGTTAGTTGCAACATTATACTATATTTTAGAAGTAAATGAAGAATTAGAAGAAAAAGAATTATTAGAACTTAAAAGAATAAAATCTGTATTCTTACTTAAAACATATCAAATATTTGGAAATATAATAAATAGTGAGGAATATAAGAATAATGTTGTAAATGATGATATATTAAATATTATAGAATATATTCAAAAAGAAGATATTCCTAAATGTTTTAAATTTAAAGCAAGTAAAGAGAAAGTATTACATCTAGAAGATGAGATATTAAATTATATTAGTAGGATATAATTATACATAGGAGAAGAAATGGATTATATTAAAATAGATGATACAGATCCTAAAACATCATGTTATCATTTTTCGAGAATAGCAAATAGAGAAAGTATAAAAAGATTAGGTTTAAAATCAGTAGCAGGACGGAGAAAATGTTACAATGGAAGATCATGAAAATTCAACAATATATTTTATGTATGGAAAAGATGCGATTTTAGAAAATTTTGATGCTTGGATTAGATGGGAATATAATAGAGACCTATGGAAAGAACAACATAGGGAACAAATGGATGAAAATATAGATGAAGAAATCATGAAAAAAACTTATGAAAGAGTATATGAAGATTTTAAAAATAGAAATTATTATAAGCTTGATTTAATAGAAGGAGAGAATCCAGAAACAAGTGATTATTCTTTAAATGCAGAAGATATAAAGAAAAGATTAATGTATGAAAATTATAAGAAAGCTTTAAAATCATATGAACAAAAAGAGATTGATTTTAAACCAGAATATCCTATTAAACAAGTAAAATTTATTGGTGGTTCACAGACGAATACTAAAAGCTTGAAACAAGATAATTGGAATAGAAATACACATATTGGTAATAGAACTATACCTGTAGATAGAATAAAACTTATAGAAACAGCTGATGGTAGGAGTGATGGACTTTCTATATTAATTGATACATATGATAAACTCAAAGAAAATTTGGATAAAGATAATTTTAAAATATTAGAAAATTTTATGACATTTGCTAAAGAAAAATATCGTGAAGATCCTGATTTTAAAGAAGATAAGGGTGATTTTCGGAAGAAGAGAGATTACTCCTGAAGAAGAAGCAAAGTATGCAAAAATAAACAAAATTAATGAACTATATGAAGAATATAATATAACAAAAAAAGATATAGAAAAGGCTAAAGAGGAGTTAGAAAATAATATTTTAGAAAAAGAACAAGGTGTACAAGATAGAGATAAAGAGAAAGAACAAGAAGGATTCGAAATAAAATAATATAAGATTTAGATAATAAGAATACTATGATTTTAGAAAAGTTATAGTATTTTTATTTTTTATTTTTTATGAAAAAGACTATTGACAATTATAATAAAAAGAGTATACTAATATATGAAAACAGTATACTAGTATATTGGAGGAACTATGAAAGAAAAAGAAATTCTTAAAGTAGCAAAGAAATTATTTTCAAAATATGGATTTAAAAAAGTTTCAATGGATGAGATTGCAAAAAATGCAGGTGTTACTAAAAAAACAGTATATGCAAATTTTGCAAGTAAAGAAGAATTATTAAATAGTTTGATTAAACTTGAACTTCAAGATATGAAGGAAAGATTTGAAAAAATGGAAAAAGAATCTGATGATTTTTTTGAAGGAATTAATAAAGGGTTAATTACTTTACTTATTTTCAGAAAAAAGAATAACTTATTTAAAACATTATTTGAAGAAGCAGAGATTTTGAGAAACAAGTCACTTGTTAATAGTATAAGATATATAGAACAAGATGTTATTGATTATATTAAAAGAAAATTAGAAAAGGCAGAACAAGATGGATATATTGCTTTTGATAATATTGATGTATTAACATTCTTAATATATAAGATGTATATAGCGATGATTATTGATTGGAATGGATTATATAAAAAAATTGATGATAAAGAAATTTCAGATAATATAATGAAAATTTTAAGAAATGGAATTGAAAGAAAGAGAGGGGAAAATGATTAAAAAAATAAAAGAAAATAGATATTTAAAAATTATTATATTTTTAGTTGTATTATTAATACCATTTATATATAGCTTTTTTTATCTAAAATCTTATTGGAATCCATATGGAAATTTATCAGAAATTAAGGTGGGAGTTGTTAATTTAGATAAAACAGAAGGGTCTAAAGGAATAGAATTTGTTAAACAATTAAAAGATTCTAAAACTTTTGATTTTACTGAAGTTACAAATATTGATGATGCAATTAAAGGACTTGGAAATGATGATTTTTATGCATTAATTACAATACCATCTAATTTTACAGAAAACTTAAATAGTGTAACAAGTAAAGAAAAGAAAATTTCAACAATTACATATTCACCTAATAAGAGGAAAAACTATTTATCTTCACAAATTATAAATAGTGCGTTAAAAAATGTAGAAATGAAATTAGAAGAAAAAGTTAGTAAAGAAGTTACTAAAACATTATCAGATAATTTAAAAAAGGTTCCAGAAAATTTAAAACAAATATCAGAAGGAGCAGATAAGTTAAATAGTGGGGTATCTGAGTTAAGTAATGGACTTAATACACTTAATACAGGTACATCTGAACTAAACAATAAGTATTCTGAATTTAATAATGGAATTGCTAGTGCAGCAAATGGTATAACTGAACTAAACAAAGGGGCAAATACATTAAATACAGGAATTGCAACATTATCAGATGGTGTTAATAAATATACAACAGGTGTTGAAACACTTGCAAATAATACAATTACATATATAGATGGTTCTAATAAGGTTATTGGAAGTATTGATAAATATGTAGATGGTGTTAATAATATAAACACAAATAAGAATAAATTGTTAAATAAGATTATAAGTATGTCTGCTTCAAATCCAGGACTGGTTCCACTTGCAAACCAAGCTAAAGCTATTATGAACGCTGAAAATGCAGCAAAATTAACTCAAAATGGTAATGCTTTAAAAGTGCGGAGCAAATAAGATAAAAGAGTCTTCAGATAAATTAAAAGCAGGAGCAAGACAGTTAGTTATAAAAGATTCTAATGGTATTACACAAGGTAAAAAAATAGTAAATGGAGTAAGTGGATTAAAGACAGGAATATCTAAATTAAAAAATGGAATAGAAAATTTAACAAGCGGATTATATAAGCTAAATGATAATTCTAAGAAGATAAATGATGCTATTAATAAATTAAGTAATGCAGTAAATACAGCATATAATGGAAGTAATAAATTAGCAAATGGAACTAAAGAATTCAAAGAAAAAATTGATGAAGGAGTTAAAAATGCAAATGAATCTGTAGAAAAATTAGATGGAATTGAAGAATTTGTATCAAATCCAGTTGAATTTAAAGAAGAATCATATGGTAAAGTTGACTCATATGGTGTTGCTTTTGCACCATTGTTCATATCTATAGGATTATGGGTTGGAGCTTTAATGTGTTATGTTGTATTATATTATGATCAAAAACATAGGTTTGGAATATTTGATAAAGATACTAAGAAAAATAGAATACTTCAAAATCTTGCATATATAGCTATTGGTGCTATAGAAGGTATAGGCACAGGATTATTACTTATGTATATGCTTAAATTTGATGTTTCTAGCTTACCTATATATTTAGGAGAATGTATGTTAGTAGGTATTGCATTTATGAGTATTATTCAATTTTTAATAAGACATTTAGGAGATATAGGTAAGTTTATAGCATTAATTATATTAGTACTTCAACTTGCAGCATCTGGAGGAACTTTCCCAGTAGAAACTATATCAGAAGGATTTAAAGGATTTACTAATATACTTCCTATGACATATTCTATAAGGGCATTTAGAGACATATTGATACCTGTAGATAATAGCTTATTATATAGAAATACATGTATTTTACTTGGAATTGTTATAGGGGTAAATATTATTAATATGATTATTGAACTTATTAAGATAAGAATTAATAAAAATATTGAAGAAAAAGCTGAAGAAAAAAATGAAAAGATAGAAGATAAAATAGAAAGTAAAAATGATAAACAAAAAAGAATAAAATAGTAATAGAAAAGAATGTTATGTTTTAATTTAATCTTTTTAAGATATAAGAAGGACATAACATTCTTATATTATATAATTAATATATTATGTGAAAATAGAATTATAAAAAATTTTATTAAAACATATTGAATAAAATGATAAGTATAAATTATAATAGAACATGTATAGTAGATAAAAAATAAGAAATAAATATTAAATAAAATTAAGGAGGATAAAAAATGTCATTAATAGATAAAGAAGTAAGTGATTTTAAAGTAAAAGCATATCACAATGAAGAAATAATAGATGTAGAATTAAAAGATGTAAAAGGAAAATGGTCAATATTTTTCTTCTATCCAGCAGATTTTACATTTGTATGTCCAACAGAATTAGAAGATTTAGCAGATAATTATGAAGCATTCAAAAAATTAAATGCAGAAATATACAGTGTATCATGTGATACAGAATTTGTACATAAAGCATGGCATGATGCATCACCTGCAATTAAGAAAATAGATTATATAATGCTTGCAGATCCAACAGCAGCTTTAGCAAAAGATTTTGATGTATATATAGAAAATAAGGGACAAGCAGAAAGAGGAACTTTCATTGTAAATCCTGAAGGAAAGATAGCATCATATGAAGTTGTGTCAGGAAATATTGGAAGAAATGCAGAAGAATTATTAAGAAAATTATCAGCATGTAAATTTGTATATGAACATGATGGAGAAGTATGTCCTGCTAAATGGAGAGAAGGAGAAGAAACATTAAAACCAAGCTTAGATTTAGTTGGAAAAATATAATAGATAAAAAGCTAAAGTAGAAGGAGATATGTTTTTACCATAGACCCTTCTTATTTTAGTAACAATAAATAATTTAAGAAAAGGAGAGATAGATGGAAGTAAATGATAGATTATATGATTTAATTATAATAGGTGGAGGGCCAGCACGGACTTTCTGCAGGTATATATATGGCAAGAGCAAAACATAGAACATTAATACTTGAAAAAGAAAAAATTGGTGGTCAAATAACACTTACAAATGAAGTTGTAAACTATCCAGGAGTTTTTAAAGCAACAGGTGAAGAATTAACAAAAGAAATGGCAAAACAAGCAATAGACTTTGGAGCAGAAATAAGAATGGAAAATGTAATATCACTTGATTTAGAAGGAGATATTAAAAAGGTTAAAACTACAAGTGCAGAATACCAAGCCCTATCAGTCTTTATAGCAACAGGAGCACATCCAAGAAAACTTAACTTTAAGGGTGAAAAAGAATATATGGGAAAAGGTATTGCATATTGTGCTACATGTGATGGAGAATTCTTTACAGGAAAAGATATATTTGTAATAGGTGGAGGATTTGCAGCAGCAGAAGAAGCAATGTTTTTAACTAGATTTTCAGAAAATGTTACTATGATTGTAAGAGAAGAAGAAATGACATGTGCAGAAACAATTATAGACAAGGTTAAAAATCATACACCAAAGATTAAAATACATTACAATACAGAAATAAAAGAGATAACAGGGGATAATCTACCAAAGAGAATAGAATTTGTAAACAATGTTACTAATGAAACATGGGAATACAAAAATGATAAAGATATTTTCGGAATATTTATCTTTGCAGGATATATACCAAATACAGAATTGTTAAAACAATCCAATGTAGATATAACTATGAATAATCAAGGATATATTGTAGTTGATAATAATAAGAAAACAAATATACCAGGTGTATATGCAATAGGAGATATTTGTGAAAAAGAATTAAGACAAGTAGTAACAGCAGTATCTGATGGAGCAACAGCATCAACAAATGCAGAACATTATATAAACGAAATTCATAAAAAACATGAAATACCTGCATTATTTAAAGAAAAAGAAAATAATACTAAAAAAGAAGAAATACCAAAACAAACAAATACAAATGTTAATGATGGCAAATATATAACAGAAGATATGAAAGGACAACTTAAAAATCTTTTTGATTCATTAACTAAAAAAATAGTTATAACAGGTAACATATATGATGATAATACATCTAAAGAACTTAAAACAATGTTACTTGAAATGGATAATATATCTAAAAATATAGAAATTATAATTGAAGAAAAACAAAAACAAGAAAATGCAAATAATACATGTTATATAACATTAGGTGAAAGACTACAAGATGGAACTATTAAAAGTGTAGGGTATAAGTTCTATGGAATACCTGGAGGACATGAATTTACAGCATTTGTAGTAACAATATATAAGGTGTTTGGAGAAAAAGTAGAATTAAATGATGAATTAATATCTAGAATCACAAACTTAAAAGGAAGAATAAATGTAGATATAGTTATTTCTTTAACATGTACTAAATGTCCAGACTTAGTAATGGAATTTGCTAAAGTATTAAAAGAAGCAACAAATAATAATATAGACATATCTTTAAACATATATGATATAGCATTTGCAGAAGAAAAGAGAGAAAAATACAGTATCTTAAGTGTACCATGTATTATAATAAATGATGATATAGTAGACTTTGGTAAGAAAGATGCAAGTGAGATAGTAACATTATTAGAAAAGGTTAAATAATAACTAATAGAAAAGAGATAGGGCTACGAAAGTGGCTCTATATTTAGTATAATAGATGTATGAGGTGTGTATGGGAAAATTAATTCTAAATACAGAAATATTATCAAAAATGAAGGTTGATTTAAATAGGATATATATAGGATTTGATAAAGTGAATGAAGATATATTAAAAATAGAAGAAATAGTATTAAAAATATTAGATGGGAATATAGTAGAAGAAGATATATCTAATATGTATAGGATTTTAACAGATATAGAAATGTATATTTTTCTGAAGGAAGATATAGAAAATTTAAGCAAAGAAGAAATATATAATAATGTTAGAATAGAGATTATAGAAAAATATATGTATGATTTTTATGTATATATAGAAAGTATAAAAAAAGATTTTAAAGAAAATACTTTTTTATATAATTTTGTAAGAAGTAGTACATATTATTTCTATGGGTATAAATATTATATAAAATTGAAGGATTCTGATAGTCAAACAAATTTAAAATTAGAGAAAGCTAGGATAAAGTTTTTAAAATATATTGAAAAACTAGAAAAAGATAATAAAGACTATGATTATAATGAAGACAAAGAAAAACTATATTTTAAGCTTTTTAGAGAATGGTATGCAATTAATTTAAATAATATAGGAAGAGATATTGTAGAAGAAGGAAGTTTTAAGATTATTGAAGAAATATTAAAGAACAGTAGTATATATACTGAAAAATATTTAGAAAATAAGAAGTTTTTTGAAGATAAAGAAAAACATAATATTACTTTTGATTATAGTTTTGACTATATTGAAGTATTAAATAGGATGTATAGGAATTTAGAAGAGAAAGAAAAAGAAGAACATTTTAAAATACTTGAAGATATGATTAATGAAAAAAGAATAAATGTAAAAAATGAAATTGGTAAAATAGGTTATGTTATATATAGGAATAAGAATTATATGATGCTTAATAAGAAAGATAATGAATATAGGAATGTAATAACATTTATACATGAACTTCGGACATGCAATGGAAAATAAATTTTTAGCTAGAAAGTATGGTATTACAAGAAAAAGTGATAACTTCTTTAAAAAAGAAACAATAGCAGTATTTTATGAACTTTTAGCTTTTGAAAAGATGGCAGAAATATTAAAAGAAGAAGGAAAAACAAATGAATTAAAACAACATATACAAGATATGAAAATGAAAATATATTGGCAATTATTTGATTTTCCATCAATAATAATGTTTCAAACAAAATATATCAAAATATTAGAAAAAATAGGAAAAAAGAAAAAGAAGATTACTAATAATGAAATAATATTAATGACAGAAGAAATAATAAAAGAATATGAGAAAATGATTAAACAAAATTATGGAAAAGAAAAGGTAACTAATACAGAAAAAATTAAGTATATATTAGATACAAAAAATTATATATCTAGAGGATATCCATATGCATATACAGTAGCTGTATGTAGAGCGATAGGACTATTAAATAAGTTTAGAAACAAGAAAAATTGTAGTTTTAAAGATATATATTTTATGCATGATAAGTTAAATAATCAGGTTATAACTAAAGAGGAGTTTAATGAAGTATTAGAATATGTTGAAAAATTAGAAAAAATATAGAAAATCCTTGGGAAAGAGAAGAAAAAATATATGAGGTGTGTATGAAAAAATTAAAATTAAATAGTGAAATATTATCAAAGATGAAATTAGATTTAAGTAGAATATTTAAAGGTGATGAACATGCAAATGAAGAAATTTTAATACAAAAAGAAAGAACAGATAGGGTTATATCAAATATTTTAAAAGGAAATGTTGAAGATAAATATATTAAGGATGATATTATTAAAATAATACATACTATTATGGACTTGTTTGTATATGAAGTATTATCTTCAAAACTAGATAATAGAAAGATAGAGATTAATAAAAATCTTTTAAGAGAATGTATGTATAATTTTTTTGATGTTTTAGAAGAAAATTCAGGAAAATTTCCGAAAGAATCATATACATATATGATAACAGAAGGTGAGGATTATGAAATAGTTAAAAGTATGTACTATAAGAAAGAAGAACATAAGTTTATTGAAGAAACAGAAAATTTACGAAAAATAAGAAAACAATTTGCTGGATTTTTGAAAAAATTATATGATGAAAACAAGGAATATTCATATGAAATAGATGAAGATAAACTATATTTTAAAACTTTTAAATTATGGTATGATGCAATACTTAAAGTGAACAATAGGAAGAATAACATTGAGGGAATAGTTGATTATTTAATATCTAAGAAACAATATTTAAAGGAAAAAAGAAATATTAATCAAAATACTGCTAAAGAGGTAAGAGAGAATAAGGAATATGTAGATTACAAGTTTGACTATATTAAGATAATGAAGAGGGGATTTGAAAACTTAGATACAGAAAGTAATATGATTATAGAAAAAGCCATTAGAACATTAATTGAAAATAAAAGGATAGATAGTAGTAAAATAGAACCAGGAGATATTAGGTCAAGAGCTATAAATTTAAATAATTCATATATGATTTTTAAAACTCAAAATAATGATTTTAATAATATATTTGTATTTTTCCATGAGCTTCGGACATATAGTGGAAAGAACAATTACAAATGAGGTATATGGATTAACATATAGAAGAAAAAATAAGATTGGAAATGAAACAATATCTAACCTATTTGAACTTTTAATTGTGAATGGAGCCATTAAATGTAATAAAGAAGATAATAGTGTAAATATTAGATATATTGTAGGAAATAGGATTAATAGAATTATTATGCAAATATATTATACAGGAAAATTGAAATTCCAAAAAGAATATTTAAGAATATTAGAAGAAAATAAGGGAGAAGAACTTACAGAAGAAAGAATAAAAAAGCTAACAATGAAAATAACTGAAGTATATGAAGAAATACAAAAAGATTATTATGGTTATGAAAGTTTAAATTCTAGAGAAAAAATAGGATATATTACAAGAGATATTTATGATACAACTGAAAAGGGTAATTCAGCACGATATATATACGGAGTAATAAGGGCTGTTAAATACTATTATGATATTAAAGAAGGAAAGATTAATAGTTTAGAAGAAATAGTAATAGATTTAACACAGAATAAGTATGAAGTAACTAAAGAAGATGTAGATAGAGTTTTGAAATATATTGAAGAATTAGAAAAATATATTATATAGAATAGTTAGGATTATATTATTTGAGGTGAAGGTGTTAGAAAATATAAGTGAAGAGACTTTAATAGGATTAAGGATAGATAAAGAGATAATAGATAAAAGTAATGGCTTTGATATTTTATTATAGAATAATGTTGCACTTTAAATGCAAATTAACCAAATATATCTTGGTTGACAACTTTACTTATAAATAATATAATATATTTGTTTATATCAAACACATATATATAGAAAGAGGAATGTGGCACAAAAACCTGTGAAGTCCTACTTTCAAAGTATATATGGAAGAAAGAACAATTAAAAAGAAATTTTTAAAATATTAGGAGGTAAAAATGTCAGTAGTGGCAATGAAAGAATTATTAGAAGCAGGAGTTCATTTTGGACACCAAACAAGAAGATGGAACCCTAAAATGGGAGAATATATATTCCAAGCTAGAAATGGAATACATATCATCGACTTACAAAAAACATCAAAATTATTAGATTCAGCATATGAATTTCTAAGAAAGATAGCTGAAGATGGTGGAGAAGTATTATTTGTAGGAACAAAAAAGCAATCAGAAGAACCAATTAAAGAAGCAGCAGAAATGACTAATTCATACTATGTAAATCACAGATGGTTAGGTGGAATGCTAACAAACTTTAAAACAATAAGAAAAAGTGTATATAAATTAAAAAGATACGAACAAATGAAAGAAGAAGGAATGTTCGATCTATTAACTAAAAAAGAAGTAATAGCAATAGAAAAAGAAATGGAAAAATTAGAATATAACTTAGGTGGAGTTAAAGAAATGGAAAGATTACCACAAGTTATAGTTGTAGTAGATCCAGGTAAAGAACATATAGCAGTAAAAGAAGCAAAAACATTAGGAATACCAGTAATATCATTAATAGATACAAACTGTGACCCAGATGGAATAGATTATGTGATACCAGGAAATGATGATGCTATAAGAGCTGTATCATTAATATTAAAAACTTTAGCAAGAGCTATAATAGAAGGAAGACAAGGTGAAGAATTAGCACCAGTTCAAGAAGAAGTTATAGAAGTAGAAGAAACAGTTAATGAAGACGCAGAATAAGAATAAAATAGGAGAAAAATTATGATAGATGCAAAATTAGTAAAAGAATTAAGAGAAATGACAGGTGCAGGAATGATGGACTGCAAAAAAGCTTTATCAGAAGTTGGAGGAGACTTACAAAAAGCTATAGAATATTTAAAAGAAAAAGGAATAACAAAAGCAGCTAAAAAATCTTCAAGAATAGCAGCAGAAGGTTTAGTAGATGTATATGTAACAGAAGATAATAAGATAGCATCAGTTATAGAAGTTAATGCAGAAACAGACTTTGTTGCAAAAAATGAAGAATTTAAAAACTTTGTTAAAGAGCTTGCAAAAATAGTTGCATTAAAAAATCCTAAAGATATAGAAGAATTAAATAATCTAGAATATGAAAATGGAAAAACAGTTAAAGAAACATTAACAGAAAAAATAGCAACAATTGGTGAAAATATGAATATAAGAAGATTTGAAAGAATCGAAACACCATCTGTTGTATCAGGATATTTACATGGAGAAGGTAAAATAGCTGTTTTAGTAGAACTAGAAGGTGGAACAAAAGATGTTGCAGAAGATGTAGCAATGCAAGTTGCAGCATTAAATCCAGAATATCTAGATGAAACAAAAATAGAAGAAGAAAGATTAAATAATGAAAAACATATAATAATGGAACATACTTTGGCAGAAGGAAAACCAGCAGCAATAGCAGAAAAAATAGCAGCAGGAAGACTACAAAAAGTATTTGAAGAAATATGTTTAGTACATCAACCATTTGTTAAAGATGGAAGTTTAAAAGTAAAAGAATATGTTGCAAAAAACGGAGGAAAAGTTGTTAAATTTGTTCGTTTTGAAAGAGGTGAAGGTTTAGAAAAGAAAGTAGAAAACTTTGCAGAAGAAGTTATGCAACAATTAAAATAATTGAAATAATTGAAATAAAAAGGGCAAGCTTTTTAAATAAAGTTTGCTCATTTTATATTTTAGAGGTAGATTATGATAGAAATAAGATGGCATGGAAGAGGTGGACAAGGTACAAAATCTGCTGTACTTTGGTTTGCAGATATTGTATTTAAAAAAGAAAAATATGTACAAGGATTTCCAGAATATGGACCAGAAAGAACAGGAGCTCCTCTTACAGCATATAATAGGTTAAGTGATAGAAAGATAAAAATACATAGTAATATATATAATCCAGACTATATAGTAATTGTTGATGAAACACAAATAGATAATAAGGTATTAAAAGGAATAAAAGATAATACTATATTAATTATAAACACAGATGAGCAGAGAGAAAATATATCTTCTAAGTTGAGTTTAATAGAAATACAGAAAGAAAGAATGGTATGTATACCAGCAACAAGAATATCAAGAAAAAATTTAGGAAAAGTTTTTCCAAATATACCAATGCTTACAGGGATAATACATAATCTTAATATATATAGTAAAAAAGAATATCTAGAGGAAATAGAAAAAAAATTAAGAGAAAGTTTCTCAGATAGAGAAGAATTAGTTAAAGGAAATTTGAATGTCGCAAAAGAAACATGGGAATATTTAGAACAAAATTATAATTAAAAGAGGTACAAAGTGTTTAAGATAAAAATGGGAGAAAATTGGAAAAATGAAAAAGATGGTGGAACAATTACAGTTCCAGGAAATTCTAAAGAATTTAAAACATGGGATTGGAGAATAAACAAACCAGTATGGATAAAAGAAAAATGTAAACAGTGTACATTATGCTGGCCTGTATGTCCAGAAGATTGTATATTAATAGATAAAGACCAAAAGATAAGAGGAGAATTTGACTATGAATATTGCAAAGGATGCCGGAATATGTGCTAAAGTTTGTCCATATGATGCAATAATAATGGTAAATGAAGAGGAGGCAATAGATGAAGACAAAGCTTAGTCGGAAATAATGCAGCAGCAAATGCTTTAAGACAGATAGGAGTAGAAGTATTTCCGTCATTTCCAATAACACCATCTACAGAAATACCAGAATATTTTTCAAAATATATAGCAGATGGAAAAATAATATCAAATTTAATACTTGTAGAAAGCGAACATAGTGCAATGTCTGCTGCAATAGGTTCAGCATTATCAAATGCAAGAACAGCAACAGCAACATCATCAAATGGACTTGCATATATGTGGGAAATGCTACATATAGCATCAAGTATGAGAGCACCAATTATAATGGAACTTGTGTGTAGAAGTATATCAGGACCACTTAATATTCATAATGATCATTCAGATGCAATGGGTATGAAAGATACAGGATGGATAATGCTATTTTCAAAAAATAATCAAGATGTATATGATAATACAATAATAGGTACAATGATAGCAGAAAATAGTAATGTATTATTACCAATAGCAATATGTCAAGACGGGTTTATAACATCACACTCAATAGAAAATATAGAAATATTAGAAGATGATGAAATAACAAAACTTGTAGGAAGATATAATAATAAGGTAAATCTTTTAGATAAAGAAAATCCAGTAACAGTTGGCCCATTAGATTTACCAACACATCTTTTTGAACATAAAAGACTACAAGTAGAAGCACTGGCAAATGCAAAAAAAATATTTAAAGAAGCATCAGAAAAATATGAAAAAATATCTGGAAGAAAGATAAATATGATAGATACATATATGGTAGAAGATGCAGATACTGTTATAATTGCTATAGGGTCAACAGCAGAAACAATAGAAGAAGTTGTAGATAGAAGAAGAAAAAATGGAGAAAAAGTAGGAGTAATAGCAATAAGAATGTTTAGACCATTTCCAGAAGAAGAGATTATATCTGCACTAAAAAATGTTAAAAATATTGCAGTAATGGATAAGGTTATGGATTATTCTTTAAATGGAGGACCATTATACAAAGAAATTATATCTGCAATATATGATATGAAAGAAAAGGATAAAGATAAAAATATAATTGTTTCAAACTATATCTATGGAATAGGTGGAAGAGATATAGGAGTAGATGATATAGAAGGAATATTTGATGATATATTAGACAAGTCTAATAATGAAAAGATAAGATATGTAGGATTAAAATAGAAAGGAGAAGAAAATGCCAGTATTTAATTTAAAAAATGTAATGTCACAAACACCATCAAGATTTACAGCAGGTCATAGAATGTGCACAGGATGCCGGAGTACCACCAATAGTTAGAATGGTATTAAGAGCAGTAAAAAATGAAGACCATGTTGTAATATCAACAGCAACAGGATGTTTAGAAGTATCAAGTACAATATATCCATATACATCATGGACAGATTCATATATACATACAGCATTTGCATCTTCTGCAGCAACACTTTCAGGGGTAGAATCTGCATATAGTATTAAAAGAAAAAAAGGTGAGATTAAAGAAAATCAAACTACCAAGTTTATAACTTTCGGAGGAGATGGTGGAACATATGATATAGGGCTTCAAAGCTTATCTTCTGCAATGGAAAGAGGACATGATATGACATATATTTGCTATGATAATGGTGGATATATGAATACAGGAATGCAAAGAAGTTCAGCAACACCAGCATTTGCAAATACTACAACAACACCAGTTGGAAAAGAAGAAAATGGTAAATTAGAAAAAAGAAAAGATCTAACAAAAATAATGGTAGCACATAATCTCCCATATGTAGCACAAACAGCGGCAGTTGGAACTTTTAAAGACTTATATACAAAATCAGAAAAAGCAATATATATAGAAGGAGCAACATTTTTAAATATATTTGCACCATGTCCAAGAGGATGGGGATATTCTGAAGAATTATTAATGGATATAAATAAGCTTGCAGTAGATACATGTTATTGGCCACTGTATGAGGTTATAGAAGGCAAGTATGTTATAAATTATAAGCCGGTAAAGAAAAAGCCTATAGAAGAATTTTTAAGACCACAAAAGAGATTTAAACATATGTTTAAAGAAGGAAATGAATGGATGATAGAAGAATTTCAAAAAGAAGTTGATAAAAGATGGGAAGAACTTTTAAGATTAGAAGAGGCAACAAAAGATATGTAAAAATATACAGGTATTTAGAAGAATGAAAAAGTTCTTTTAATTGCTTGTATTTTTCATTTATTAAATATAGAGAATATGAAATAGATATAGTATAATTGGAAATATAATTAGAAAGATTAAAGAAGCAAGAGGAATAATAAGTATGAAATTAGCAAAAGAGATGTTAGAATGGTATAAGGAAAATAGGGCTATTAGGAGATTTAAAATAACAGATTCAATGTATATGAAATATTTTAGACAAATAGAAATAAATTTAGATTATAATGAAGAGGTACAAATAGTGTTTATAGGATCTATTGGTGAACAAGGAAGCTTTTTCCATTCAATTCCATGTTTTTTTGGAGAACTATGTGGAGTTGCAATAACAAATAAGGGAATTATTGTAGCAAAATCTGATGGTGTTATATTTCCGATTAAATCAACATTAACAGTACAACTTAGTTATTTTAATGATATAACTAAAGTAGATAGAATTTTTATGTCCACACTTATACTAGACAGTATAAAAGAAACAATAACAGTAACATTAAGAAAAAAAGATGCACAAGTTTTCTATAATCTTATTCGTAGAATATTAATAGATAAAGAAACAATGTATACAAAAGAGGAGATAGACAGAATGAGTGATATTAATAAAGAGATTAATTCTTTTCAAGATTTGAGAAACTATAATAAAGATTGGGAAAATAGAAAATGAGAATATTTGAGAATGTTAATATCTTAGAAAATGGAGATATATTAATAGAAAAAAAAACGGCTAATTTTCATCACATATATAATGTTTTAAGAGCAAAAATAGGAGAAGTATTAGAAGTTGTAGATATACAAAGTAAGACATTATATATTACTGAAATAAAAGATGGGAATGGAAATTTAAAAGTAAAAGATATAATAAGAAAAGAAGAAGATAATATTAAAATAACTATTTATCAAGGAGCTATAAAAGGTGAAAGATTTGAATATTTTTTAGAAAAGACAACAGAACTTGGAGTAGATAAAATTTGTATTATACCACTTAAAAGAAATGTTGTTAAATTTAAAGAAAATGAAAAAAATAAGA
>ERZ773267.715-NODE-715-length-20804-cov-4.696612_pt1 | contig 20804 bp, 19 predicted proteins | sample MGYA00511959_ERZ773267 | MGnify/ENA primary metagenome ERZ773267 (study PRJEB29015, sample SAMEA2738165) | human oral metagenome | biome: human oral; feature: human-associated habitat; material: saliva | place: China | collected 2240 ... | reverse complement strand
TACACCAAACATCATTTCGAGTGATGCACCTTCGGCCGCTCGGACACACCACCAATAGGATATGATTCTACCGCATCCACCCCAAGGGGGCAAAAACTCCACCCCCTCGCTCGGTTCCATCCAAGGTGTTGGAGGCACCCTTCAAATCCTTAGCGACAAGCGCATCGTACCGCTTATTCTGCCTGAGGATCTTAGTTCCTCACCCAGCGGGTTAGCCTTCAGTCGAGAGCGAACCCATAGCGGCTGTGCACCCCAATATCGCCTGAAAGCCGCATCCGTCAGTGCCGAATATAGCCGTCAAATACCAGCATGACCGCACGGGTGGAGTCCTCGATGCTACGCTGCACCCCGTGTATCTCCCGGTCCATCGCCAGCATAAAAGTAGCACCAAAAATAGAAAGCGCCAACGCACGTGTATCCTGGGCGGTATCGATCGTGTAGCGGCTGCGCAGGGCGCGTACCTGCGACTCTATGAAATCCAGGATTTCTTGGCGGTTGTCCACCATTGAGTCGGTCCAGGCGTCCAGCCCCTTCCACACTTCGCTCACCCAGAGCCTGGTGAACCCTCGGTGTTCGTGCAGATAGGTGAGCGCCGTGGAGATGCTTTTGCGCAGCCCTTCGCGCGGGTCGCTCTGAGCGACGGAAGCTTCGCTCATGCTCTCCACGAGCAGGTGCGTGCCGTATTGCAGAAGCCGGTCGATCATGGTTTTCTTCGACCCGAAGTTGTAGTACACGGTGCCTTTGGAGACCCCGGCGCGTTGGGCGACCTCTTCAATGCTCACGTGGGCGCTTCCCCGATGCTCCATGATCTCCATCGTGGCGGTGAAGAGTTTGCGTTGGGTTTTGCCGGTGCGGCCCGGTCGGCGTGCGGGGTTCGGCGTATCGGGCATGGGGATGGTTCCCTTCGTGGCGGTTGCTGTTCTCTCCATACTAAGGCCCTACACCGTGATTTCGGGGATTAGTTTTTTCAGGGACCAGATGCGGTCACGGCGGGTTCCCAGGTACCCCAGCACCAGACCGGCGGCACCCCACAGCAGCAGGTACATCATGATCGGCATCAGGCTGGATTCGTTGATGCCGTAGCTGAGCCTGCGCATACCGGTGACGGCGTAGCCCATGGGGAAGAAGTCGTGCATCCACCTCATGGCGTGCGGCAGGGTTTCGTAGGGCATGGTGCCGCCCGCCGTGATGAGCTGCAGGATCATAATAATCAGGGCTATGAGCTTGCCGGGCGAGCCGAAGAACACCACCACGCCGTGAATGAACAGAGTGAAGATCGTTGCAACGAAGCAGAGGAAGAGGAAGGCAAGCCACGGATGCGCCATCTGGAATCCGAGCCCGAATTTCACTGCCGCGAACATGAGTACTGCCTGGGCGATACCGATCAGTCCGAACGGCAGCCAGCTTCCTAGGATGATGCGCGCTGTCGGTGCCTTTGAGGCCAGTGCACGGTTGTTGAGCGGGCGCAGGGTTTGCACGAGCATCAGGCCGCCGATCCACAGGGCTAGGCACATGAAGAACGGTCCCATACCCTCGCCGTAATTACGTCCGTTGGCTAGGGAACTGTGTTCGAGGTCCACGGGTGAGGACATGACGGAGGCTACGTCTTTTTGCTGTTCTTCGTTCAAGTTGGGGATTTGGCGGGTGCCGTTTTGCAGTCCGGTGGAGAGCTGCCCGGTTCCGTCTTTGAGCTGTCCCGCGCCGTCGGCGATTTGGCCGGTGCTGCTGTTGAGTTTTCCGGTGCCATCGGCAAGCTGGGACGACCCGTCCTGCAGTGTGGTTGCGCCGTCGTGCAGTTTGTTTTGGCCGTCTACGGCTTCTTTTTCGCCATCGGCAAGCTGCTGTGCGCCGTTGTGCAGGTTTCCGGTACCGTTTTTGAGTTCGCCGGTGCCCTCGGCCAGTTGGGATGCTCCGTTATTGAGGGTGGAGGCACCATCGGCAACTTTCCCGGTGCCGTCGGCGAGTTTAGCTGAACCGTCCGCTAGGGTGGTTGCCCCGGAATCGAGTTTGGTGATGCCGTCGCGCAGTGTTCCGGCACCCTGCGCTACCGCCGTGGCGCCGGAGTCGAGCTTATCCACCCCGTCAATCAGGGTACTGAGTTTTTGCGCTGCAGCGGATTCCCCGGTGGCCACACAGTTGTCATTTTTGAGGGTTTGCAGCTTCGCCAACACATCTGAACCGGCTTGTCCGTGCTGCGCCAGATGGTTTTTGAGTGCCTGATCGTTCGCGGATGCTACAGCCGATTTCGTCTGTTCGGAATTGATGTTGGCGACGATCGCGTCGGCGGTTTCCTGGCTGATGGAGCCGGATTCGACGAGAGGCGCTAGTTTCTGCCGGGTATCTTCGGCAACCTTAGACACCACCGTATTTGACAGATCTGTGCCAAAATCCCCGCTTGGGGCGGAGGTGTCGATCGAGTTCAGGTTTTGGCACATGGCGGTGAGCGTTCCGGGAAGTTGACGCACCCCGTCCTGATCCAGTGCATTCTTGAGCGAATGCGTTCCGTCGGCGACCTGCTGGGCACCTTGGGCGAGGTCGTTCGCGCCTTTCTTAAGGCTGCCGGTGCCGTTTGCGAGGGCTGCGGAGCCATCCGCCAGCTGGGAAGCGCCGTTATGCGCGTCAGAGGCACCGTTGGTCAGGGTTGATGATCCGTCAGCGAGCTTGACCGCACCGTCATTGACTTTTCCGGCACCCTGGTTGAGGGTGCCCGCGCCGTCAGCCAACTGGGACGAACCGTCGGCGAGCTTATTTTGCCCTTCGATGAGCCTACTGGAACCATCCACCAACTGCTCAGACCCGTCCGCGAGCTTGACGGCACCATCGTTGAGGGTTCCGGTTCCGTCAGCGAGTTGGGTCATCGCATCGGAAAGTTTGACGGTGTTCGCGTTGATTTTGTCGGCGCCGTCGGCTGCCTCATTCATTTTGCCGTGAATGGTCGTGAAGCTTGCCAGCAGAGTGTTCGCCGTCTTATCCCCCACCTTGGAGGCCACGGAATCCCGCACGGCTGTTCCCGCCTTCGTCACGATGTTGGTGAGCACATAGTTATTGGCGTCATTCGTGATAATTTCCAGCCCGGCGGCCTGCGGGTTAATGGGACCGGTGTTGCCTTTCTCATCAGGTTTGAACGAGCCGGTACTCACGAGCCTGGCCGAGAAGTCTTTCGGAATCACGAGCGCAAAATCATAGGTCCCGTCGCTCACGCCTTGGACAGCTTTATCACGGGTCTCAACGCTCTTCCAGTCGAAGGTTCCCGCATCCAGCAGGCTCTTTTTGACATCCGCACCGGTGTTCAGATCGTTACCGGAGGCATCTTTCGCGCCCTCGTCTTCCACCACGAGTGCGCCCACAATACCGTTCACATTCCCGTAGGCATCCCAGTTGCCGTACAGGTACAGTGAACCGTACAGCAGCGGGATACACGACATAGCAAAAAGCACCAATACCGGAAGCACTCCGGAGGTTAGACGCTTAAGTTCGACGAGCGCAACACGAAATACACTCACAGTTACTGTTCCTTCTCTGCTGGATTCTTCGGGTTTGATAATTCTTCGAGCTGTTCTTCGTGGTCTTCGAGGAGAGACTCGGATACTTCGGATGCGTTCACCGCCGAGTCTTCCTGCGGTGACCGGACGGTCTGTACCTTCTCGCCCGGATCCTCGCTCTCTAGCGTCTCGCGATCGTTCGGGTCGCTATGATCGTCGTCGTGGTGGTGGTCGCCGCCGAGCAGGTCATCCAGGGACGAGTCGGTTTCCTCCCGCGCAACGGTGAGGCGGATGCTCTCGGGCGCATCCTGCGGGTTTTCTTCAAGGTCTTCGTGGGCGTCACCAACCACGGCAGTTTTGCCGTCCCAGCTTTCGGAAATATGCGGAACTACGGCGATCACGGCACGCGGATCGTCTTCGTTTTCGGCGAGTTCCTGTAGATACGGCAGCCACATGCGGGTGTGGTCCAGATGCCGTGACGGAGTATCAAATACCAGAAGATCGGAGCGGGTATGCGCCGCTAACGCGCTCATCAGACGGATGTTCTGCTCACCTGTAAGCTGTTCGGTCCAGAGCCTATCGAGCTCGCCTAAATCATTCTGCTCCAGCCAGTGGCTTGCTCGGGGTCGACCGAAGAACGGCAGAGAGTACGAGAGCATTTCGGAGACGTAATCATGCACGCGCATATGCACTTCGGGGGCGGTAACTTCTGGGGAATCAATAATGTCAGAGATACTGCGCAGGTGGCGCAAGCTGACGGGGCTTCGGTGATCCCAGCTGAGAGTTCCGCCGCTGAGCTTCAGCCGCCCGGTAAGGGCTAAGCTCAGGGAAGTGCGTTCAATCTGACTGTCGGCCTGTATCAGGATGACCTCGCCGCGTTCCACCGTGAAGCTGGTACGGCCGAAGAGCGCCTTATGGCGCCCCCGAGCCCAAATATCGTCTGCGGTTAACATGTGTGCTGAACCTTTAAATGAATACGTGTCAGGATTCTTGGCGCGTCCCCGCGTTAAGTGGCACGCAGGACCCTGAATTACCTCATCTATCGTAGATCCGCAGAAACAGTGCACATGACCATTTTTTGACGATTTCCGATATTATTTTTGAAATTTATGGATTATTTTTCAAAGAAAAAGCGATTTTCGTTCAAATAAGGGGGTGAGCGGTGCCGGCTCCCATCGCTCCCCCTCTCTCCCTCTATCTTCTTCCTTCCCTTCTCAGACTAAAAGACTCATGATGTGCTCAAGCACGGTTTCCTCCGCTTTATTCACATCACGAGACTTTTATGAGGGAAGACAAAGAATTTAGACAAAATACCCAGCAGTTTAGATCCCCTGCTACGGGCGGCGTGCTTCAAAAAATGTGCGCATCAGCCCGGCACATTCCTCGCGCAGCACCCCGGCGTAAACCTGCACATCAAGCCCTAAACGACGGTCACGGAGCACATCATATTGACTCCCCACCGCACCCGTTTTTTCCTCCCAAGCACCCATCACTACCGTGGGTATGCGCGCCATCAGAATCGCCCCGGCGCACATGAGGCATGGTTCAACGGTCACTACGAGCGTGCACTCTTCCAATCGCCAGGTCTTAAGATGCTGTGCCGCCTGGCGGATCGCGTGGATCTCAGCGTGCCCGGTGGGGTCATGATCGTGTTCACGGCTATTGTGCCCCGAACCGATAATTTCGCCTTCGGCATTTACCACCACTGCACCGACAGGTATCTCACCGGCGCATGCTGCGCGCTTTCCTTCGTCGAGAGCCAGGCGCATCCAGCGTTCATGCTCAGCCAATGTCGCAATGGTGCTGAGAGCTTCACCGTCACCGGCGTGAGCACCACTATTGTTATATTCCATATCGCCTATATGTCCTTGTCAAAAGCTATATATTCCTCATGAGAAATACATATTCTCAGTGTGTCACACCCAGCGCGAAGGGGTATACGGCGGATGCCCCGCCCGCCCGCAGCCGCTGCGCCAACACGGTGATACTCCAGCGAGAATCCACAATATCGCTCACTAAAAGCACAGGCCCCGGATGCTCACGCAGCCTCTCAATTACCTCAGGCGGAATCTGGTAGGAACGCATGACATCGGCGCATCGGAAAACACTGTTACCGCCGAAGAAACGCGGTTCGGCGGCCAGCTCAGCCTCGCCCAAATACACGAGTTTTCCGACATGAGCCAGCCCCTCCCCCAACGAGCGCGCTAACGTGGGACGCACCGGAGACGGTACCGTGAGTACGGTTTCGGGGCGGCCGACCTCGCCCCAGTCCCATGCCGCAAGAACCCGCACGCAGGCCTGCCCGAGGGCTTGGGGAACGGGCGTATCGAGAGGTTCCCCGGATTCGTCGGTCGCCAAAAGTTCACGCACACGGCTGCCCCACCCCACATCGCTGAGGCGTGCCAGCGCGTAACCCGGTTCGGCCCGCTCTGACACCGGAATCTTACCCTTCGGCGCGTTCTCTCCCGCGAGTTCCTGCAGCCCGGTAGGCCACATGCCGCGCGGGGCTATTTCTACGCCAACCGCGTTGAGGGTTCCTTGAGCCTGCTGCACGGCGCGCTCAGAGACCTGTTCGGGGTACCAGGGGCCCGCGCACCTATCGCATTTTCCGCACGGAGCCGCCGTGGTATCGTCCAGCTCGCGTGCCAGAAAGACCATGCGGCACCCTTCGGTACTCTCGTAGGCGAGCATGGCCTCTTGCTCCCGAACGCGCGCCTGCGCCACGGCACGGTACCGCGGTGCATCGTAGCTCCAGGGAGCACCTGTGGAGTACCAGCGTGAGCCGATCTTGCGCACCGCATCCTCAACATCGAGTACTTTGAGCAGAAGCTCTAAGGTACTTCGGCGTAACTGTACACGCGCCTCCAGCGCGGGTATAGACAGCCCATCAGGCTCATCCGCCAGAGCATCACACACGGCGTAAGCGTTCTGTTCGTCGGGCATAGATGCGGTCGCAAAATACTCCCAGATCGCGCGGTCTTCACGCCCGGGCAGCAGAAGCACATCCGCATGGTCGGTGCCGCGACCGGCACGGCCTACCTGCTGGTAGTAGCTCACCGCCGAAGAAGGCGCCCCAAGATGCACCACAAACCCCAGGTCGGGTTTATCGAAACCCATACCGAGGGCACTCGTGGCAACAAGCGCCTTAACCCGGTTGGCTTTGAGGGCTTCTTCGGCTTCGCGGCGTTCATCGGGATCGGTTTTTCCGGTGTACGCAAGAACCTTGTGCCCGGCGGTTTGCAGCAGTCGTGCGGTGTCTTCGGCGGCGGATACCGTCAGGGTATAGATAATCCCCGACCCCGGCAGCGTATCAAGGTGTTCAACCAGCCAGCCTAGACGCTGCGCTTCGTCGGGCAGCTGCAGCACGCCCAGCCTTAGCGAATCGCGGGTGAGCGAACCGCGCAGCACCACAACATCCTCGGGGTTGGCACCTGCGGCAAGCTGTTCGGCAATATCGCGGCTTACACGTTCGTTCGCGGTTGCGGTCGTCGCGAGTACGGGAACGTTCGTATCAAGCTCACGAATAAGTGCCCCGATACGCCGGTAATCGGGGCGAAAATCGTGCCCCCAATCGGAGATACAGTGCGCTTCATCGACCACCAGAAGGCCGAGCTGCGGCTGCAGATATGGCATCCATTCTTCACGAAATGCGGGGTTATTGAGTCGTTCGGGTCCAATGAGGAGAACGTCCAGCTCGTTTGCATCAAGGCGGGCGCGTATTGCCTCCCATTCGGTCACGTTAGCGGAGTTCACCATAGCGGCACGAACCCCGGCGCGTTCGGCTGCCTGCACCTGATCGCGCATGAGCGAAAGCAGCGGAGAGATAATGAGGGCAACCCCGGAACCTTGGGCGCGCATCAGAAGCGCCGAAATAAAATACACGGCAGATTTTCCCCAGCCTGTACGCTGTACCACGAGGGTGCGGCGGCGGTCGGTGACAAGCGCCTCGATAGCCTCGAACTGCCCGGGGTGAAAGCTCGCATTCGGGTTTGCGGTGAGCTTTCTGAGCAGGGCTTGGGCGTTTTCATGGAGTGTTGGCATGGGGTTCCTTTGTGAGGGGTTTCTCCCATCATGGCAGATTTCAAGGTTCCGCACATGCTGTACGGTTACCTCGTGCATACAGGTTTGGGAATACTATAACGGTCACGGAATATATGGGTACTGACTTCACTATCCTTTATATTCTTCATCGGGCATAGACGCCATGGTTCCATCAGTTAGCCAGGCTCATGAGGCAGGTTCACACTCTTAATCGTTTCTCACAAAGAATCCCGGTAGAATATTGCGAGACACTTCATAGCTTCCACATATTTTTGCCTTAGTGGTCTCTCAGGCAGACCGCATAGGATTGTGTGCAAGCACCGCGCGTGCCTTGTGTTCGACTACTTCAGGATTTTTCTATGGCTTTTTTTATCCCCGTACTTCTTGCTCATCTGCCGTTGGGGCTCCTCGGTTTCAAGCTTGAAGATGTGCTGATCAGCACCGGTCCGTGGGTTCTGGTGGTTTCGGCCATCATCGTTTTTATCGAATCGGGCGTGCTGTTTCCGGTGCTTCCGGGCGACTCTTTGATCTTCGCTCTGGGTATGCTCCACGACCGCCTGAATCTGCCACTCTGGTTAGTATTCCCGGTTCTCATCATCGCGGCGGTAGCTGGCGGCGAGATCGGGTATCAGCTGGGTGCCCGCTATGGCCGTAATCTTTTCAAAGACGATGCAAAAATCCTGAGCACCAAGAACCTGCACGCCGCGGAAGAATTTTTTGCTAAACGAGGCGGTTTCGCGCTTGTTGTAGGTCGCTTCGTACCAATCGTTCGTACCTTTGTTTCGCTGGCGGCGGGTATTTCTTCGTATCCACGCCGCAGGTTCAACCTCTGGAACATCCTGGGTGCCGTCCTGTGGATTGGTTCTATTGGCATGGCAGGCGTGCTGTTGGGTGGTGTCGAGTTCATCCACAACAATATTGAGATGCTTGCGGTCATTATTGTGTTGGTTTCGGTTCTGCCCGTGACTTTTGAATACCTGCGCGGTCGTTCCAAAGCCAAGAACGAGGCAGCCGAGTAGGGGCACCTAAATCTCAAACTTCTGCGTATGCATAAGGGGGGCGGAGAATACAGTCTGTATTCGCCGCCCCCTTGCTATATGCTTATATTCTTATCGAAGCATATACCCTAATGGTTATAGGGTTGGTTCCCCTGCTGCTGGTAGGGATTTACGCCACTCTGATTCTGCTGGTACATACGCCAGATGCGGCTCTGAGCGGTATACTGCGTAGCATCACGCAGCACCATGAACACGATAATGGCGCCCTGCAAAACCGTGGAGAAGATTGTCATACCAATTGACACAGGGTCGTTCATCGTGGAATACGGGGAATAACTTACCGACCCTGTGCCGGCACCCATGAGGATCATGATCAGGGTAATCACACCGAATGCAGTACCAATACTACTTAAGACCAAAGCTGTAATACGCGCCCAAGTGTGCCCTTTGGCGTAAAAATAACCGATAACGACCGTAAGAGCGACTATGATGACGGCTATCAGAATGCCAACAACAATACTCGTTGTTATCAACGAGTCTGAAAAGTTGACGCTACTGTAGTTCCCATACGGAGAGTACTGGTTCTTCTGCTGTTCGAGCAGGGCATTCATCCTGTCTCGAAGGGTTACCGAGTTGTAAATACTTGATACCAGGGCATAAAGCGCATACCCAAAGATCAGATAAATACCTGTTTTTACTACCGTGCTGGGTTCGGGTTTTTTCTCTGGAACAGACATATAAGCCCCTGGCTGGTATGGCTGGCCATAAGGTCCTTGAGGCTGTTGGGCGTATGAGGGCTGATACTGCGGATCTTGATAATAGGGATTTTGGCTCATGATGTGTCCTGGTGACTCTTATCGTGTGTACCGGTGCTATATCTATGGCGGTCGTATGCATGCCAGCAACACTTTTATATGGTGCAAAAACGCAAAACGCTCGCCGTACTTCAATGGTAGTGTACGGCGAACGCTTCCGCGCTGTTGAGGGCGCATCCGAGTGTTTATAGGCTAGTTCAAACGGTACCCATCACCATTGTCGTACCGGTTATTAGGATTCTGCGGTGCGGGGTTTGGTTGTGATTGCGGGTTCTGTGCCTGCGGGTTTTGTGCAGCCTGACCGAATCCTTGCTGAGGCTGGGATTCTGTGGGCTGTTGAACGGGCTGCGGGCCCTGATCCTGCCGGTAGCTGCGCCAGAGGCGGCTATCGCTCGTGTACCGGGAAGCATCACCACGAAGCATGAAAACCACTACCGCAATCTGCAAAATAATGCCCAATACAAGAACTACGTATACAGCAGGGCTTATAGATACCTGCTGAACCCCATCCATCTGAGATGTAACGGACTGTACCAGCGACTGGGCGAGTAGGGTGAGCAAGAAGTAGAGCAGATCACGAATGGTACCAATAATCCCCAGGACAAGGGCGGTAATGCGTGCCCACCCGTGACCCTTAGAGTAGAAGAATCCGAGGAGAATAGTAAACGCAGCAAAAATTGCACTGATGACATAGCCGAGTCCCGTCGAAGAGTTTACTTCGGTCGTCTTGCCGTTCTCCGTGTGGTATGTCTGGAACCCGAAATCGTCCAAGCCAACAATGGCTCGCATGATCATGTACAGCGCCACGGCGTAAATCAGGTAGGTGCCGATCTTGACGACGGTAGTGGGCTCAGGTTTCTGCGTTGGCACGGGTGCGTATTGAATCGCCGGGTGCATGGGCGCGTTGGGATGCGGCGGCTGGTATGGGGGTTGTTGACCATAAGGATCTTGACTCATGGCTCCTCCTCAACAATGTTTTTTGTGGTTGGGCTACGGAATTCTCACTTCGATCGTTGAGAGTTCCTTAAAAGAATGTTCGTCGTGCCCCCGTCTGAGGTGCACGACGAACATTGTTAGGCATGCACGAAGTGCATCAAACCTATGAAATTTTCAATCTCTAATTCAGATTGTACCCGCTATTGCCCTGATGGTCTTGGGGATTTTGCGGGTTTTGCGGCACATTATTCTGCTGAGCCTGCGGATTCTGAGGAGCTTGCGGGTCATATCCATACCCCTGCTGCTGAGCCTGCTGGGTATTATGCTGTGCAGCGGGCACCTGTCCCTCGGATGCGGGCACGGCGAGGGCGCTGGCATCGACGGGCTGATTTTCCTGCTGTTGTGCAGCTACCGCGCCGTAATATTCCCGAGCCTTCTTCATGTATTTAAGAGTGGTTGGCAGCCAGATCAGGATAATCAGAAGAACCTGGATCACGATAGAAGCTAGTTCGAGATAAACCCCAAACTTTATAGCGGAAAAAAATCCTTTGTACTTCTCTGGGAAAAGGGGATCGCTTATAATTTCGTCAAAGCTATTAACGTTATCCAGAGCCTCTGGCATTCCATTAGCATAGATCACTGTAAAGATACCGGCTACAGCAGTAAGACCGATAGCCGAACCTAGACCTCCTTTTTTCATATTTCTTGCCAGAGTAAAGAAAAGAAGGGCAATTACGATGCCAAAGATAATTCCTCGGGGGCTAGAATCAGTAATTCCAAGTTCACTTTCGCTGATGTTATATTCTTGGGCGAAATTTTTTGCCTGCGGATGTAGGTAAAGCCCCATAATAATATCGATAATCCGCAAAAGAGCCGCAATAATACCCACGATGAGAACGGCGACAACGGTTCCTCGGTACGCGGGCTTCTCAGGAAGTTCAGCGGCGGGAGCGGGGGCGTTCCCATACATGGGCTGACCGGCGGGTGCGGGTTGTTGGGGGTAGCCTTGGCCTCCGGAAGGCTGAGGGTTTTGAGGCAGAGCCGGGTCAGGTCTATGCTGCTCGCTCATCGGTGGTACTCCTTTGTTCTCGGTTACCGTGTTAAACGGCTGTATTACGAGCATAGCGGAGCCTTAGTTTCAGGTCATACATTATTGACCGATGTCGTGAAATATTTTTTAATCACGCCGAGCTCAACCTGATATTTCGTCATATACGACGAATTTTTGGACACGCCCGATCTCGAATTTTATTCGGGAAACACACCCTTCATCAACCGCAAACCATCGCTCCCGAATTCAGAAAAGCTGACGCGCCGCCATTGGCTCAGGAACATAGCCCGGATTTATCTTGTAAATAGGCTCCAGAACCTACGGCTAACAGTGCGCACATGCTTGACGGTAGGCGTTGCTCTCACGCATATACAGGGTAACGCTGGCGGGAAACATCAAAAATCCTAACAGCACCAGGTGCGTCAGTGCCGCCATGCTCAGTACCACAACCGACAAATATGACCCCGGAATATCGGGAACGGCGGGGCGCAGCCAGCTCAGAGTCAGCAGGGAGGTTCCCAAGGTCAGCAGCGCGAGTGAAACCAGCAGAGCACGCGCCAGCGCATACCCCCGAAGAATAAAAATTCCTAGAATAACGTGCAAGAAAACATTAGCAATAGTCAGAGTATTCCCCAGAGCAAAATTTTCAAAATGCCATGATGCCGTCAGGTATATGGTGCGAAGAATAGCAATCATCACGCTGGCGCATGCGGATATCTTCACCGCACGTGGTACATAAGGGTGCTCTAAAGAGGCTCTCGGTATGGGCGAATAATTCACCATATTCCCTTCGCCCATATACCCAGAGGTCAGTGTTGTTTTGGAGTATTCAGAGCGTACAGCACTGTCATAGCTCATCGGCGGTATTCCTCCTAGAGGGCTGCGGCATTGTACGAAAGTATCTAAGGTCTTAGCTGAGTGTTACGAAGAACCTCCACAACCCTTAAAGCACACGTTACAGGTTCATCAAGCAATATGACAATATCTCTAGGTTTTTGGACTGTGTTTTAATATTGAAAAGCGTCGATTTAAGGCGCTTATAGTTTCATTATTTATCGGTCATATACCCAGAAATAAAGGCTTTATGGGCATACAAGAAATTATTTACGCGCAACGAGATCAGTTATAAAAAGGGTGCTGCGGCATATATGTTAAATATATGCCGCAGCACCCTTACGAAGTAAAACTCTCATATCATCAGGAAGCTAAAGCTGCTGCTCTCCAGAGGAAGGCTGATTCCCCGGCGCCTGCCCCGGATGCGGTGCGGGTGCCGGATATGCATAGGACTGTGACATTCCGTAGGGGTTATTTGCCTGGTTCCGCGCCCGCCGCACCGAAGTACGCTGGCGAACATACCTATTCGCGGGCGGCAGCCACATCAGAATCAGGGGCAGCAGGCCCACCACCAAAATGGCGATATAGATGATGACAAGCCCGAAAGCTTGACCCCGAAGATCCACCAGATCCGTAAAATTGGCAAACTCGTTGTAGCCTACGATCGAGTCCATCAGGAAAAGCATGACTAAGAGCGTATTCAACACTGTAAAAACCGTCAGAACAATACGCGCCCAGTTGTATCCCAGGAAAATAAAAATTCCGAAAAAAATGTAGATGATGCTGAAGAAAATACCAAAAACAAAACGGCCTACTAGACCGACCTGCATATCTCGAAGTTCATAAAATTCCGGTTTAGCAATGAACTGTTGATAAGCGCTCTCCCCCAACGATTGACGGAGCGCTTCTATCAGGGTGTTCACCATAGAGGCCATAACGCCGTATTCGATGACGCGCAAGATGGGCATCAAGATCGCCAGGATGAGGACAGACAGCAGCAGAATCGACATTTTCGGTTTTGCGGCTGATTCCGGCGGCGTGGAAGGTGACGGCGCCGCCTGGTGCGCCGGATTCTGCATATACGACTGTGAGATCTGCGGGTTTACAGGGTGGTTCTGCCCATACTGATTCTGCGGCTGGTTTGGGTATGCACCCGATGTCTGTGGAGCTTGCTGCGGCTGGGGATCTGGGCCGGTTGGCCTGGGGTATTCATTCATCGACAATAGTCCTTACGGTTATAACGGGGTGAAGCACCGCATTGGGCTTCTTTTCGAGAATAGCGGAAAGCGCTCACACTGCCTAGTATCTAGGCTATGAGCTTGTACCTTTAGTCTGCTCTTCCGAAGCTGATTCCGTCTGAGCCTCAAACCGGTTGGCGTAGCTCTTACTACCCACCTCAAGCGCCTTTTTAGCTTTCCAGTAGGCTTTACTATTCCGCATATACACGTTCACGGGCGGCATCCACACGAGAACAACCAGGCAAATATTCACCAGGAAAAGTAGCATATATACGGCCACCAGAGCCCCTAAATACCCCTGCGCATTCGCAAAAGCCGGCGCCTCTGGGTTAGACATCGTATAAGCCTGCCCCAAAGCGCTCATACCGCTCATTAGCATGCCCAAGGAAGCAAGAATAGTCAGCAGAATGCGACCCCAGTTTTTCCCACTATTCACGACGAGCCCAAAAAGAATATAAAGCAGAGCAGATGTCAGCACGGAAAGAAAATGGAATGTGAGCGTTGAGTTTAGCTGCGCCTGTGCAAATATTCCAGATTTCATCTGCTCAAGAGACATATCACCATACGCAGGTACGCGCGCGTGCGATTGATGCCATTTAAGAGCCTCGCTCAAATATGAAGACGTTAGGACATACTCCACAAAACGCAGGATTGGGCACACGGTAGCGGTAAAAATTGCGAAGACAAAAACAAAAGCAGGTCTTTTAGGCTCCTTAAAGGCGGCAGCGAGACCTCCTGGATTCGGTGCTGCCATATGAGGCTGATACGAGGGCGTGCCTTCCGGCATAGGGGCGGCAGAATATGTCATGGTGCAGTCCTTACACGGGTTTTATGAAATTTATAGTGTTACGTGAATACTCTTTTGAGCATACTAAAAAGTTCTTTGAACACCAGCATTGTGGTTCTCTTATGAACCGAACCTTGGCGGCTTAGACTCTGCCGCTGCTAGCTGCCGATCGCGGTCTGCCCGTCTACGACCGCTGTTCGGGATACTGCCGCCCGGCATTGGGGTTGTAACCTCCTGGCTGCTGCCCCGCATAGTAGCCTGGCTGAACAACGTGATATGCATATACCTGCTGATATTGAGTCTGTTCCATTAAACGCGCCAGCCGATATGCCTTGAGTTTGCGTACATAACGATTAGCCGGGCGAAGCCACATCACAATTATCGTAAGCAGGTTAACCGCGCAGAGGGCAGCGTATAGAATCACGAGCACCCCCATATACCCCTGTACCTGTGGATTTTGAGAGATCCCCTCAATACCTGTCTGTGCGGTATTAAAAGCCCAGCATTTGAAGGCGCTCACAATAATCCCGATAACGGCAATAATTGTCAGCATAATACGCGCCCAATTCCGCCCCACATATGCGAAACAGCCGAAGAGCAGATAAAGACACGAAGACACAAAAACAGATACCAGCAGAAAGGCTGCCTGGGCGCCCGAGAGTAAAAATGCGGGAACCGCAATGGCCTCGCGATCAATATTCTCTGCGTACTGTTGAGAGCTTACCCAGCGTGCCGCCTCATTCATTAACGATGCACTGACCAGATACTCTATGATCCGTAACGCGATACATGCCAAAGCACCCACAAGAACCAGTGTCAGTACGAATGTTCGTGCAGGTTTTTCAATCTTAACCGCGTTATTGCCATATGTGCCCTGAGGGGCAGCTTGAAGGGGAACTGTAGGATTCTGCCCCTGCCCCACCGCCATATGCTGCTGTAAATGCTGCACATAAGGGTTTGAAGGCTGTTGGGGTGAGGGGTCTCCTGAAGCCGGGTTTGGGTGGTTGGTCATCGGCGATTCTCCTTGAGGTTTTAGCTCAATAGAACTGTGAACTTATTTCTGAGAGTAGCCGACCTCAAGGACGGTTTGCAGTATTTACACCCGTATTCCATATGTGGAATATTTCTCAGCAGGTTTTCTGCGATATACAAAAGGTACCGCACCAGAGCAGAAAACATCTGGCACAGCACCCTCAAAATACTCTCTCACCTGTATATATTCCAAATAGAGAATATATTGTGGGGTGGTTTAGAACATCAGGGAATCCTCACGCTGCTCGGCACGCCATAGGCTTCGCGCATGCATGTATTCGCGGGCGGCACGACTCCAGATCAGTCCAAGAGCAATAACGCTCATCACAAGATACGGCATGCCCACATAAAGAGGCACATAAAGCGGCGACGAGTTGGAATCTAAGAGGAACTCTACTTCCTCCATAGGAGCCCCATTAAGACCGGCCATGATAACGCCCACCAGCAAGAGCACAATAAAGGTGCAGAGCATTCCCAACAGCAAGGAGGCAGTCAGCACATACGCAGCCCACCTATGCCCGCGTAAATACGCAAATAACACCACCACATGAAGCGCCATCAGCACGAAGGTTGCCATCATGAAAAATACGAGGGGAAGCTGGTCTTTGAGCGTCAGAAAAGTTTCTGATTCCCAGAGCGACACGCCCTGCAGCGGCACCGTAACAACCCAGACGATATAAGAGATCAGAATGTACGCCCACATCCCTATAAATATCGTCATGATGAGGGCTGCCAGAGACACTTGAAGGGGCCTTATAGGCTTGCCCGATATCTTCGACACTAATACCGTGGCCCGATCGTCATGCGGATGCTCTGGCTGGTTTTCCACCCGGGTTTTCCCCTCTCGTACTGGTTTCTAGTGTTAGATTAGCAAGGTTTCCCAGCAAGAGACAGAAACAACGCCGCTGTGCATGTCATATCATGTCGCGCAACCACACGGTGAGTCCCGTATATACGCCCTAGCGAATACTCAATGTTGGGCGAGCAAGTATCGCACGCAGAGTATTGAACTTATACAGGGTTACACTCAGCAATGCGATTTCAAGAAGCCATAAAGCGCCCAGTGTGCAGAGCACAATCATGGGATCAAGGCCCAGCGAAATACCATCCCAGTTCAAGACGAGAAGCAAGAATGTGATGGGTGAAAGTACCAGTCCAACACCGATAAAGCAGATCAGCGAAAATATTCCCCACACGGAATATACGGAAGCGTCCGAAGCATCTTTAGGCGGACGCGCTAACGGCCATACCTGAACAACGGCGTAGATTGTGATAATCAGCCAGAATCCCCACCCCATATTGGTGGTGTAGCGTGCAATAATAGCGCCTTCAAAAATCCCCAAGAGAGCGAGCACTGCTAACCGGACACCGATGGTGATGTTCAGAGAACGTCGTCGTGCATTTATTGTTTCAATGCCTACCTGCATTTGAGAGAATGCGCGGCTCAGGTTCTTCGGCGTATATGCCTGATGTGGAATACTATTCCGTCGCGGCGATACATCCTGCTCAACCTCTTGCGAGGTTTGTGATGGGGCAGGTTCTGATGCAGCGGATACTTCCGAAGAACTAGACGCAGGCGGCGTTGATGCGGCTGCGGGAATAAAACGTGGGGCAGGCGCATCCTGAGGTGCCTGAGGCTCGGCAGTTTTCGGTTTCGTAGCTGCCCGAAGCGCCTGACGAACCGCGCCCTGTTTCTTGGGCTGCGGTGGCTGTGGGGCTGGTTCCGGCTCCCCAGAATTCTGTCGTGCATGCTCAAGGGCGTATGCGGGCGGCGCTGCCGGAACCGCGTGGCGAATCGGTGCCGTGTAGCGGGTGGGCGGCGCATCCTGACCGACCTGCGAGGCTTCGCCCCGAGGCGAAGCATCCTCGGCGTTCACGCGAGCAGGGGGAACCGCATCGGCATCATGCACGCGAGATTCGTGATCCACAGCAGTTTCCTCCTCCCCATATATCCTAATCCTAAGGATTTATACGGATTTTCCGACGTATAAATTCCCGAAGCCGCATGAGTTTTTTATCTACGCATACCCTATCACGGTTGGTAGGTATTCTTCGGGGAATATATACCTCGTTTCATGCGCGATGCATACACAACAAATACGATCGAGAAAGCTAAATCAACCGCAGGTGCAACTGTCGCCAGGAGGGCGACTAATGCCCCTCTACCCCCGTTATGTCCCCAGGTCGCCATACTTCCAACTGCTATGAGTAAAACTAGGGCTCCTCCCATAGTTCCCAAGGCTGAAAGTACAATCCCAATAATGTTGATAACGCGCACCATCAGATAATGGCGGTTATTTTTAACGGCTAACCAGCCAAAAATATTGCAGATCATAAAGGCCGCGATAAATATTACTAAAATATACCCAGGTGCAACGACTATACGTTCACGTGCAAGGCATTCATCCTGATTCAACGCCCCTCTGCACGAATCAAACGTGTCATTAATACCTGAAATAATACCCATCGCATACAGGGCAAGAAGCGCACCTACAATACCTAGACGCACCAGATATATCGATGCATATTTTCTGATTTCGGAGTTATCAGGACCCGTTGATAATGCACCAGAGTACCCGAAGGTACCAGGCATACCGTACGCTGCAGACCCGACAGTATAGGGGTTCTGGGGTACTGCATAAGCGTGCACACCAGGCTGACCCTGTGCAGGATAACCCGCCGACAAGGCTGGATGCGCCACATGGTGTTCCGCACCCCGACCCATCGACTGTATATCAGAATTATTGCCAGATACGTTTTCTACCGGCTCGTGAGCCACATTTTACCTTTCACGCCAGGAGCACTCGAATGGGGCACGGTGTGGCACCCCGCAGTGGTTATACACCGGGTTTCGTGAAGTAGTCCTTATGGTTCATCCACGAGGCATGCCGGACGAAAATAATCGAGAAAATAAGCTCTGCCACGGGTACTGCCCCAGCCACGAGGAATATGATAAGAATGGCAAGTAATCCCGAGGATCCAAACGCCGTTATCATGGCTATACCGCCCAAGAGCATTAAACCAGCAAGCACAATCCCCAAAGACGAAAGCACAATGCCAATAATGTTAATGACAAGCACCCTCACGTGGTGCTGATTTTTCCTAACGGCAAGCAGCCCAAAAATATGACATATCGGGTACGCGATTAAAATGACAAGGAAAATCGACGCCCCCGTGATTGCTGAGGTGTTATCCTCACGGCATACTCGCTGCGAGTATTCACTCCATGAGTAGCTGCCGGTTCCGCAGTCGCTAAGTTCGATGATCGCACCGATAAGGTTGAAAGTCGTCGCAACAATACCGATCGCAATAAGAGCACCCACAATACACAGGCGCAGCAGGTACATCAGCGAACGTTTGCGGACAATCTCATCGTGCGGGTTTGCCGGATATGCAGTGTACGGGTATGCGGTTGGGCTCGGCACTGCATATCCCGAATATCCGGGTACGACATGCGGATTCGCATAGGGATTTGGAGGCGTCGATGGACTCGGCGCAGGATAGCCCGGTTGTAACCCGACATACCCTGGCGCTGACGGAGGAGTCTGTTGGTTCTGGGTGTTGCCGGAGTTGTTGGGGTTTTGTTTATCCTCGGGTGAGGGATCCGACTTCGCGGTGTGCTCGCTATGTTCGTGCTGCGATGCGCCACCGGTTCCGTCGGTTTTATGCGCGGTGCTGTCCCCCGAATGATCGTCTACATGCGACGTTGCCGAAGATTCCTGCGGCGCAGTTCTAGGTTCCTCAGGCTGACGGGAAGAATCATCGTTTTTCATGGGGTCTGTGCTCATATGTACATCCTCGTTACCGGTAATTTTTGTGTAGCCCGGCGCGCGGGTGCCTCGCTACACCAACGTTGGGTTATGTCATACACTACCACGCTCGCAAAGAGTAACGGCTGCAATCACAGCACGTTGGGGCGGATGAATTCAGGAACGCATTATGACGCATCCGAGTCTGAGCGGGGTGTACTCTGTGCTTCGGGCTTAGTCAGCGTGTGGTCGTAGGCTGCCTGGTCTTCAGACGGGGAAGACTCTTCTGACAGTTCGCGGGTTCCTTGGGCCTCACGTTCGGCACGGGAGGGGAACCTGCGGAAGATCAGGAAGACGAATATGAGGGAGCATAAAATCTCGATCACGAAGGACGCCATAATCCAAATGGTCAGAATGGGGTACGAGCCCCCCAGGAGTTTCCATAGTGTTCTTGGCCCGTGAATAAAAACCAAAATATAGGCGAAAAATCCGGTGATAACGGATGCCGCCAAAGCGCTGAGCAGGTTCCCCACCATGACGAGCCCCATAGATTTATTGCGCGCATACGCGACCGCAAACCAGCCATGCAGAGACAGGTACATGAGGGGAACCGCGCCGATAGGGTCAAGCCCGATAGCCTCGAAAAAATACACCAGCGTCAGTGCAGGCACCACGAGGAAAAGCATGCGGACAAGATACAGGCGCCGCACGGGTGGCGGCGTGGAACAAGCCTGATCCCAAAAACCCGGGTTATATTTTTCGCTCATAGGTACCCTGTCTGCCGCTGGCGTTGTGAAGCACTGCCGGAGGCGCCATCGAGAAAGCACTCAATACTACGGTACGAGATGAAACTGAGATAACGCTGAGATTTACGCCCTGTTTACTGAAGCGTCACCAAGAGCTTGCAGAACGCAGCAAAAATTTCAGAGTTTATCCCTCGAAAATCCCGCGGGCACGATCCTTACGCACGGTGTGCGCCGGGAAAATTCGGCCGCTCATACTGATGTAAACGCCCGGTTCCAGCAGGTTAAGCGCGGAAATCGCAGCCCCCAGGTTGAACCCCGCATCCGAATGCGCCATGACCGCCGGCTGCATGGCACCGGTCAGCACCACAACCTTTGACCCCAGCTCGGCATGCTCGGCGATGTATCGGGCGGATTCGCTCATCGTGTCGGTCCCGTGGGTGATGAGAACCTGGTCGTGTTCAACCGCGTTGAGGGCGGCAACGAGCTCGGCGCGGTCTTCGTCGGTCATATCCAGGCTGTCTTTGCCGATGAGCGCGCGAATATCAAAACGAATATCGGTGAGCACTCTCGACAGCACATCGTGCGCGGCAGGCTTGCCAATATCGAGGGTGCCCGCCACCGAGTAGAACTTATCGATAGTTCCGCCGGTTGCCAGGATAGTGATAACGTCCGGGTTTTTGATGGTGCTCATGGGCGCGGGCTCCTTAGGGGCTGAAACATCGCCGGGGTGTATCTTTGCCCCGGTACCGCATATATTCTAGGGCATTGACGGGTATTTCTTCATGCCTTGTGGGGCACGGGAATGTGGTGCTGGGCCGCGTGTCATTGGCGGGCGTAAAATACCCACCCGGGCGTGGAGGAGGAGTCCGCCCGGGTGGGTAAACCTTATAGCATGCGCTTATCGCAGTGGTTAGTGGTTGTGACTGACACGGTAGCGCTATTACGAATTTTGCTCCGTCGTGGATGCGGCATATGGCACGATTGTGCGCACCGACGTTGGCCCTTCCGCGGGGCTGCTGACGAACATTTCCCCGTCGAAGGTGGCGAGCCTGCGGCGAATGCCTTCCAACCCGCCGGATGCTTTGCTGCCCAGCG
>ERZ773267.714-NODE-714-length-20807-cov-14.613676_pt1 | contig 20807 bp, 17 predicted proteins | sample MGYA00511959_ERZ773267 | MGnify/ENA primary metagenome ERZ773267 (study PRJEB29015, sample SAMEA2738165) | human oral metagenome | biome: human oral; feature: human-associated habitat; material: saliva | place: China | collected 2240 ... | reverse complement strand
ACACCTACGGCATGGACGTCATCGAGATTCCGACCAACACGCCGGTTGCGAGAAAAGATGAGTCGGACGCGGTCTTTAAGACCAAGAAAGAGAAGTTTGACGCGGTCGTCGAGGACATCCGCGAGCACCATGCGACGGGACAGCCCTTGCTGGTCGGTACAATTACGATCGAGACCTCGGAGATGCTCTCGAAGCTCCTAAAGAGAGAGGGCATTCGTCACGAAGTCCTGAATGCGAAGTACCACGAGAAAGAGGCGGCAATTATCGCCCAGGCAGGTAAGAAGGGCGCGGTCACGATTGCGACGAACATGGCAGGCCGCGGTACCGATATTCTGCTCGGCGGCAGCCTCGAGGCAATCCGGAAGGATTTGATTGACGAGCTCCCGAAGGAAGAGAGAGAGAAGTACGATCCCGAGAGCGAGAACTACGATGCCGATGCATTCGCGGCGATGGATGAGCGCGCACGCGAGAAGTCGAAGGAGCTCCAGGCAGAGGTCAGAGAACTCGGCGGTCTCCGCGTCATCGGCACCGAGCGCCACGAGGCGCGCCGCATTGACAACCAGCTGCGCGGTCGTTCTGGCCGTCAGGGCGACCCGGGTTCGTCCTGCTTCTACATCTCCCTCGAGGACGATCTGATGCGTCTCTTCGGCTCCGAGCACCTGATCGGTATGTTCAATGCGCTCGGTGTGCCGGAGGGCGAGCGCATTGAGCACAAGATGCTCACGAATGCAATCGAGAAGGCGCAGATGAAGATCGAGACCAACAACTACGGCATCCGCGAGCAGCTCTTAAAGTACGACGAGGTCAACAACGACCAGCGCGAAGTGATTTATGCGGAGCGCGAGAAGGTGCTGACCGGCGAGAACATGCGGGAGACCATTCTCAGCATGGTCTCTCATGTGGTCGAGAGAGCCGTGAACCGCGCAATCGGTGAGGACACGCCCGCGAAAGACTGGGACTACCAGGAGCTGAACCACCTGCTGCTCTCGATTATTCCGCTGCAGCCTGTCGTGTATACCGAGGACAAGGTCGGTATGACGAAGGCGGAACTGCTCGACGAATTGCAGAAGCAGGCGCTTGCATTCTACGAGAAGAAGGAGCAGGAGTTCCCGAGACCCGAGGATGCGCGCGAGGTGGAGCGTGTCGTGTTGCTCCGCGCAATCGACGCGAAGTGGATGAACCACATCGACGACATGGAGCAGCTTCGCCAGGGCATCGGTCTCCAGGCTTACGGTCAGAGGGATCCGCTGGTCGAGTACAAGATGGAAGCTTACAACATGTTCGAGGAGATGATTGCCGGCATTGAGGACGACACGGTTCGTCTGCTCTGCCATCTCCGCTTAGAGCGGCAGGATGAGCTGGAGCGCCGCCAGGCACCGGTCATCACCGGAACGAACAAGGACGAGGGCGGCCTCCGGAAGGCGCCGATTGTCAACGAGCAGAAGAAGATTATGCCGAACGATCCCTGCCCCTGCGGCAGCGGCAAGAAGTTCAAGCAGTGCTGCGGCCGGAAGCTCTTCCAGCAGAACGGAGAGCAGGGACCCACACCGGTGCAGCTTTAAACAGTAGGAGGCAGCTTTGGTCGAATTAGATAATATGAAATACACCCTCTCCACCTATCAGAAGCCGCTTCAGGAGGTGGAGGGCTCCCTGGACCTTGAGAACAAGGAGAAACGCATCGCAGAACTGGACCGCATGATGGAAGAGCCGAATTTCTGGGAGAACCCGGAGCAGTCGACGAAAATTGTGCGGGAAAACAAGAGCCTGAAGGACACCGTGGAGCGCTTTCACAAGCTTTCGAGTGCCTATCAGGATATTGCGGACATGATTGAGCTCGGCAACGAAGAGGGCGATGAAGAGCTGATCCCGGAGATCCGGGAGATGCTGGACGGCTTCATCCACGATCTGGAGGCACTGAAGGCAGAGACGCTGCTCACGGGCGAGTACGACGCGAACAATGCGATTCTCCGCCTGAACGCGGGCGCGGGCGGCACGGAATCCTCGGACTGGTGCTCGATGCTCTACCGCATGTATACGCGCTGGGCCGAGAGCCACGGCTATTCGATCGAGGTGCTCGACTACCTCGACGGCGATGTCGCGGGCATCAAGTCCGTGACCATTCAGATTAACGGCGAGAATGCCTACGGCAGACTCCGGAGCGAACACGGCGTGCACCGCCTGGTGCGCATCTCGCCCTTCAACGCGGCGGGCAAGCGTCAGACTTCGTTCGTTTCCTGCGATATTATGCCGGAACTTTCGAACGAGATTCATGTCGACATCAACCCCGACGATATCCGCGTCGACACCTACCGTTCGAGCGGCGCAGGCGGTCAGCACATCAATAAGACCTCCTCGGCCATCCGCATCACCCACCTGCCGACCGGCATTGTCGTGACTTGCCAGAACGAGCGCAGCCAGTTCCAGAATAAGGACAAGGCAATGCAGATGCTCGAGGCCAAGCTCTACATGCTCGAACAGCAGCAGCAGGCGGAAAAGGCGGACGAGATTCGCGGTGTCGTGAAGGACAACGGCTGGGGCAGCCAGATTCGCTCTTATGTGTTACAACCCTATACGATGGTCAAGGACCACCGCACGGGCTTTTCGACAGGTAATGTGGACGCTGTACTCGACGGCGATCTCGACGACTTTATGACGGCTTATCTCACCTGGGTAAGCCTCGGCAAGCCGGACATGAAGGGCGCCGGCAGCGACGATTAATGCAACGAATCCCGGCGAATGCGCCGGGATTTTTTCATGAGAGCAGAGGGATTTGCGCGCGATAACTTGCACTTCCCGCCGCCGCGTGTTAGAATGCGCCCTGTGAGAAACAGTTGTATCCGGAGGGCGCACAGATGGAAGAAGAGGGTAGATACTATGTGGTTCGCCGCAAGGCGGTGCCGGATGTTCTGCTCCGCGTCGTCGAGACAAAGCGGCTGCTCCGGGCAAACCGGGGCATGTCGGTCAGTGAGGCGACCGGACAGACCGGAATCAGCAGAAGCTCATTCTATAAGTACAAAGAGGACATCTTTCCGTTCGGCGATACGGTGAGCGGACAGAAAATCACGCTTTCCATTGAAATTCTGGATGAGCCGGGACTGCTCGCCGATCTTCTCGGGGCAGTGGCGCGCTTTCACGCGAATATCATCACGATACACCAGTCCATCCCGTTAAACGGTATGGCAACGGTCTCGCTCTCGCTCGAGGTACGGCAGGAGACCGAAGATCTCACCGGTCTGGTGGAGCAGATGGAAGGAATGCGCGGTGTCCGCGAAGTCACGATTTTATCGAGGGAGTAAAAGAGAAATGATCAAAGCAGCAATTATGGGATACGGCACTGTCGGTGCGGGGGTTTACGAGGCGGTTGTGACCAATCAGAAGGTCATCGCCGCGGAGATCGGCGAGTCGCTCGAGGTGAAGCGCATTCTGGATCTCCGGAAGTTCCCGGGCGATCCGGCGGAGCAGCTGATTACCGACAAGTTTTCGGACATCGAAGAGGATGAGGAGATTTCTTTGGTTGTAGAGACCATGGGCGGCACAACGCCGGCCTACGAGTTTGTCAAGGCGGCTCTCTTAAAGGGCAAGCACGTCGTGACGAGCAATAAGGCTTTGGTCGCGGCACACGGTACGGAGCTCTTACAGATTGCATGCGACAAGAAGGTCAACTTCTTCTTTGAGGCGGCGGTCGGCGGCGGCATCCCGGTGATTCGGACCCTCGGCACGGGGTATCAGGGACAGGTGATCACCGAGATCACCGGCATTTTGAACGGCACGACCAACTATATCCTGACGCGAATGGACCGCGAGGGCGCGGAGTTCGGTGATGTGCTCGCGGATGCACAGCGCCTTGGCTATGCGGAGCGGAATCCGGAGGCGGATATCGAGGGTCATGACACCTGCCGGAAGATTGCGATTCTCTCCTCGCTCGTGACGGGCAAAGAGGTGAATTTTGAGGATGTCTACACCGAGGGCATCTCGAAGATTGACAGCACGGACTTCCGCTATGCGCTGGAGCTCAAGGCTTCGATCAAGCTGGTCGGCGCGGCGCAGTTTGCGGGCAATCAGGTCACGGTCAGCGTGTTCCCGCTGCTTGTGAGCGATGAGAATCCGCTCTACGCGGTACAGGGTGTCTACAACGGCATTGTGATCAAGGGCAATCTCCTTGGCACGACCATGCTTTACGGCAGCGGTGCAGGTAAGCTCCCGACCGCAAGTGCGGTGCTCGCCGACATGATGGAAGCGGCCAAGCACAAGAACGAGAATGTCCGTTTCGGCTGGACGGCGGAGAAGCAGGCAGTCACCTCGCACGAGAGCGAGAAGCACCGCTACTTTGTGCGTCTCTCGGGCGATGCGGCTTCGCTCGCGGCCGCAAAGGAGCAGTTTGAGGCAGAACGCGTGATTCAGCTCCCGGGCCTCGAGGAGGTCGCGATTGTCAGTGCGCCGATGACAGAGTTTACCTACCGCGAGAGAGCGGCCAAGGTGCCGAATATCCTCGCGATGATTCGCGCGGAACTTTCGGAGCGATGAGCGTCACGCGGGAGAGCCGCTCGGAGGAAGAGACCGAGCGCTTTGCGGCAGAACTTGCGCGGGAGGTCCCCGGGGGCACTGTCATACGGCTCGAGGGGGATCTCGGCGCCGGAAAGACCGCCTTTGCGCGCGGGTTTGCGCGCGGACTTGGCATTACGGAGCCGGTGACCAGCCCGACCTTCACAATTCTGCAGGGCTATGAGGGCGGCCGTCTGCCGCTCTGGCACTTTGACTTATATCGCCTCGAGGATGAGAGCGAGATGGATGAACTCGGCTACGAGGACTGCTTTTACGGCGACGGCGTGAGTCTCGTCGAGTGGGCGTCCCGCATGCCGGACTTTTTACCGCGAAATGCGGCAAAAGTAGAGATTACCCGAGCGCCGGAGAAGGGGGATGATGTTCGCATCATCCGCGTCTCCGGCTTTCCGGCAAAGGAAGACAGGCATGAAAATTCTGGGAATTGAGAGTGCGGCGCTGACCGCTTCGGTTGCGCTCGTGACCGATGGGATGCTGACTGCGGAATATACCGTGACCGACAAAAAGACGCATTCGCAGACCTTGCTACCCATGCTGGACGAACTGAAGCGCTCGCTCGGCCTGGAGCTCGGGACGCTCGATGCGATTGCGATTTCGGCGGGGCCGGGTTCGTTCACGGGACTCCGGATCGGCGCGGCGACGGCAAAGGGCCTCGGTCTGGTGCTGCAAAAACCGCTCGTCGCTGTCTCGACGCTCGAAGCGCTCGCCTATAATCTAGTGGGAAGTGAGCGCCTGCTCTGCCCGGTCATGGATGCACGGCGCAGTCAGGTGTACAACGGTTTGTATCGCCGGAAGGCAACAGAGGGCGGCGATTTTTCGCCCGGCGGGTTGCTCGAGACAGTCGCAGCGCCGCGCGCCGTTTCGGCAGAGGCGCTCGTCGAAGAGCTGAATGCACGGGGAGAAGCGGTGATATTTGTCGGCGACGGCATCCCGGTGATGGCGCGCCTTGCGGCGACCCTCACCGTGCCGTATGCGGTTGCGGCGCCGAATAACAGCCGCGCGCGTGCCGCTTCGGTCGCAGCGCTCGGAGAGATTTATGCGGCGGCGGGGAAAACCGTTTCCGCGGAAGCCTTTGCGCCCGAATACCTGAGAAAGAGCCAGGCAGAGCGCGAGCGCGAGGAAGCGATACAATACGATTTGGAGCGGGAACTCGCGGCAGGCGTGAGTCCGAAAAAAGCGAGGGCAGAGCGTTGAGCGGCTTGCCCGAAGTGCGACGCGCGGTCGCGGCGGATCTGGAGGCAATGGCGGAAGCGGAGCGCCGTTGTTTTCCGGATCCTTGGTCTTTTCGGCTACTCTCGGATTTGTTAAGCTCTTCGTATGACAGTGTCTTTGTGCTGATCGCCGAGGACACACTGCTCGGCTATGTCAATGTGCGCGTGCTCGGCGATGAAGCGGAACTCATGCGCATTGCCGTTTTGCCAAAAGCGCGGGGACAACGCCTCGGGCTGCTCCTACTTCGCGCAGGCTTACGGGAAATGTGCGCGCGGGGCGCGGAGGCGGCCACGCTTGAGGTGAGAGCGGGAAACACAGCTGCGATTCGGCTCTATGAGAAACACGGTTTTCTGCTTGCGGGCAGAAGAAAGAACTACTATGAAAAACCGGTAGAGGACGCGCTCATCTACTGGAATCGGACTTTATCTGTTTGGAAAGAAGAGGTTACGGATGCTTGATATTTGTCTCCTTGGGACAGGCGGCATGATGCCGCTGCCGTATCGCTGGCTCACGTCGATGATGGCGCGCTGCAACGGCTCTTCGCTGCTCATTGACTGCGGCGAGGGCACCCAGATTGCGCTCCGGGAGAAGGGCTGGAGTCCGCGCCCCATCGATGTAATCTGTTTTACGCACTACCATGCGGACCATATCAGCGGCCTGCCGGGTCTGCTCCTCACGATGGGAAATGCCGAGCGCACCGAGCCGCTCCTCATGATAGGCCCGAAGGGGCTGGAGCGCGTGGTGACAGCGCTCCGGAGCATTGCGCCGGAGCTTCCGTTTCCGATTGTCTTTTCGGAACTCACAGAGGCGAGAGAGCAGCGGACGGTGGGACCCTATGTGATCGATGCTTACCGTGTGAATCACAATGTGCTCTGCTACGGCTACTCTATCAGCATTCCCCGCATCGGCCGCTTTGACGCGGCGCGGGCCAAAGAGCAGGGCATTCCGCTGAAATTCTGGAACCCGCTGCAGAAGGGACAGACCATCACGGACGGCGATAAGGTCTATACGCCGGATATGGTGCTCGGCGGCGCGCGCCGCGGCCTCAAGGTGAGCTACTGTACCGACACGCGCCCGGTTCCGGCCATTGCGGAATATGCAAACGATGCGGATCTCATGATTTGCGAGGGCATGTACGGTGAGGCCGACAAGCAACAGAAAGCGCGGGAACATAAGCACATGACCATGCAGGAGGCGGCAAAGCTCGCATCGGAAGCGAAGCCGAAGGAACTCTGGCTCACGCATTACAGCCCGTCGCTCAATTATCCGGAAGAATATATGGCGGAAATCCGGAAAATTTTTCCGGCGGCAAAGGCGGCAAAGGACGGCTGGACCCTGGAGCTCGTTTTCCCGGAGGAGGCATGAGAGGGATGGAACAGACAGCAGCGGAACAAAAAGACATTCGCATACTCGCGATCGAGAGCTCCTGTGACGAGACGGCGGCGGCGGTCGTGGAAAACGGCAGAACCGTGCGGTCGAATGTGATTTACTCTCAGATTGCGACGCACACGCTCTACGGCGGCGTTGTCCCGGAGATTGCATCGCGCGCGCACATTGAAAAAATCAACCAGGTCGTAGCGCAGGCACTCGCGGATGCCGGTCTCACCCTGGCGGAGATCGACGCCATCGGCGTGACATACGGGCCGGGGCTTGTGGGGCCGCTCTTAATCGGTGTCTCGGCAGCCAAGGCGATGGCCTGGGCGGCAGGAAAGCCGTTAATCGGCGTCAATCACATCGAAGGACATGTCTCGGCGAACTTTATCGCAAACCCTGACTTAAAGCCGCCCTTTCTCTGTCTCATTGTGTCGGGCGGTCACACGAATCTCGTGATGGTCGAGGACTACGGCAAGTTCCGCATTCTCGGACAGACCCGGGACGATGCGGCGGGCGAGGCCTTCGACAAGGTGGCGCGCTCGGTGGGACTCGGGTACCCCGGCGGGCCGAAAATCGACAAAAAGGCGCGGGAGGGGAACCCCGATGCCATCAGCTTTCCGCGCGCCAAAGTCGCGGACTCGCCCTATGACTTCAGCTTCAGCGGCTTAAAGAGTGCGGTGTTAAATTATCAGAATCACGCAAAGATGACAGGAGAGGAGATTCCGGTCGCCGACCTTGTCGCCTCGTTCCAGAAGGCGGTCGTCGAGGTGCTGGTCTCCCATACGATGGAGGCCGCGCGGGATTTTCATTGCAAGACGATTGCAATGGCGGGAGGCGTCGCGGCGAACTCCGCGCTGCGCGAGACCATGCGACTTGCCTGCGAAGCCGCGGGGTATACGCTTACTTACCCGGAACTAGGACTCTGTACGGACAATGCGGCCATGATAGGCTCTGCGGCTTACTATGAGTATTGTGCGGGCAGGAGAAGCGGCTGGGATCTGAACGCCGTTCCGAATCTGAAACTCGGAGAGCGCTGAGATGACAGGAAAAAAGACGGCAGCTGTTCTGCTCGCGGGCGGACACGGCGCGCGGATGCGAAGCAAGGTTCCGAAGCAGTTTTTACTGCTCGATGGGCATACCGTGCTTTGGCACGCACTGCAGGCGCTTTCGCAGAGCGAGATTGATGAAATCGTGCTGGTCACACCGCAGGGCGAAGCGGAAGCTCTCTATCGAACTTACCGGGAAAATTACGGCTTTGGCAAAATAGTCGCCGCCGTAGAGGGCGGCGCAGAGCGCTGCGACTCGGTTGTCGCGGGACTTGCTGCGCTTCGGGAACGCGGGACGGAACTTGTTTTTATCCACGATGCCGCGCGCCCGTTTGTGTCGCAGGAACTCCTTCGGCGCATGCGGGATGCGGGAGAGCGCTACGGTGCGGCGATTCCGGCGATCCCGGTCAAGGACACGATAAAGCTCGGTAATCCGGAGGGCTTTGTGCAGGATACGCCGCCGCGCGCCTTGCTCTTTGCGGCGCAGACCCCGCAGGTCTTTTCTTATACAGCGATTTGCGCCGCCTATGAAGCCTATGACAGGGCGCGCAAAGCGCCGGATGCGCGCGTCCTGCTCGCGACCGATGACGCGCAGGTTATGGAACGCTTTGGCGCCTGTCCCGTGAAGCTGGTGGAGGGTGAAGAACAAAATCAGAAGCTCACAACGCCGGCGGATATGGCGAGGGCAGAGCAGTGGCTGCGGGAGCGGCAGGGGCTGCAGAGGAAGGAGACAGAAGAATGAAACAGAATCGGTTTTTCCCGGAGATTCGCGGAAACTTCGGCTTCGGCTGCATGCGTCTTCCGATGAACGGCGAGGAAGTTGACCGGGCGGAGTTCTGCCGTATGGCCGACGCTTTTATCGCGGCTGGCTTTCATTATTTTGACACGGCACACGGCTATATCAAAGGAAAATCGGAGACGGCAATCGCGGCGTGCGTGTCATCCCGCTATCCGCGCGAGCACTTTCTCCTGACGAATAAGCTAACCGAGCCGTATTTCGAGAAGCAGGAGGACATTCGCCCGTTTCTGATGCAGCAGCTTTCGCTTTGCAAGGTTGACTACTTCGACTTTTACCTGATGCACGCGCAGAACAAAAAAAATTATCAGAAGTTCAAGCGCTGTCGCGCCTATGAGACAGCGTGGGAGCTCAAGCAGGAGGGCTATATCCGCCACTTAGGCCTCTCGTTCCACGACAAGGCGGAAGTGCTGGATATGATTTTAAACGAGCACCCGGAAATCGAATTCGTACAGATTCAGTTCAACTATCTGGACTATGAGAGCGATGAGGTCGAGGGGCGCAAGGTCTATGAGGTCTGCGAGAAACATCAGAAACCCGTGATGGTCATGGAGCCCGTGAAGGGCGGCAGCCTCGTGAAGCTGCCGGAAGAGGCGGACCGGATTCTCCGGGATTTGAACGGGGGCAGCAATGCGAGCTATGCAATCCGCTTTGCGGCGAGCTTTCCGCAGATTGCGGTAGTGCTCTCCGGCATGAGCAATATGGAACAGATGGAGGACAATCTCGCCGCGATGTGTGACTTTCAGCCACTTTCGGAAACCGAGACGGAAGCGCTCCGCAAGGTCTGCGCGGTATTCGACCGTCTGGATCTGATTCCCTGCACGGCCTGTCATTACTGCGTCGAGGGGAATACCTGTCCGAAGAACATCCGGATTCCCGAAATTTTAGGCGCTTCGAATGCGTACGAGTCGTTCCGTAATCCGAATACAATCAATGACTATCGGAACTTCATGATTGCCGGGGATCACGGTCGGGCGGCCGACTGCATTCGTTGCGGCAAATGTGAGAAGGTATGTCCCCAGCACCTCGAGATCAGGGAGCTCCTCGCGAAGATAGCGGCGGTATTTGACCGGCAGTGAATGCGGTCACGGTTTAAGATTCAGAGAATGAGAGAAGTAAAATGCAGAGACAAATCAGAAATTTGACACTGGCGGCGATGTTACTGGCGCTGGGGCTTGTTCTGCCCCTGGTGACAGGCAACATTCCCCGCGTCGGCAATCTGCTGCTCCCGATGCACCTGCCGGTATTTCTCGGCGGGCTGCTGCTCGGCTGGCAGTACGGACTGCTCCTCGGCGCTGTTTTGCCGCTGATGCGGTCGCTCCTCTTCGGGATGCCGCCGCTCTATCCGGTCGCGCTCGCAATGACCTTTGAGCTCGCGACCTACGGCGCCGTGGCGGGGGCACTCTATCGGCGCTCGCCGTGGAAGTGCCTGCGGGCGCTGTACCGCGCACTGCTTTTCGCAATGTTTGCGGGGCGCGCAGTCTGGGGTCTTGCGGAAGTTGCTCTGCTCGGCATGACAGGAAAGGCTTTTACCTGGCAGATGTTCCTCGCGGGGGCGTTTTTTAACGCTGTCCCCGGTATCCTCCTCCAGCTTATCCTGATTCCGAGTGTGATGCTTGCGTTGCATCGAACGGGGATCAGCGGTTTGTTTGGCGCCGATGCCGGTGTGTGCGCTGCCAATGGATAATTTTACGCGTCTTTTTGAGCTGCTGTCCGCGCACCCGGGGGGCGGCTTTCTGCTCGCGCTCGACGGGCGCTGTGCTTCCGGGAAGACAACCATGTCTGAGAGACTGCAGCGTGTTTTGCCTTGCAACGTGATTCACATGGACGATTTTTACCTGCCTTTTTCGCAGAGAGCAGCGGAACGGATGGCAGAGCCGGGCGGACATATCTGGGTTGAGCGCCTCCGGACTGAGGTATTGGAGCCGCTTCGCGCGGGCAAAAAGGTGAGTTATCTTCCCTACGACTGCCATGCCGACCGGTTTTTGCCGTTGCGAAAGCTTGTCCCGACGCTGCCGACGCTGATTGAGGGCTCTTACAGCTGCCATCCCGCGCTGCGGGCACTTTATGACTGTTGTGTGTTTCTGGATATCACGCCCGAGCAACAGCGGGAGCGGCTGCTCCGTCGAAATCTGGAGAGCTTTGAGGCCTTCAAAACGATGTGGATTCCCAGGGAAGAATATTATTTCAAACACTGTGAGATTCGGGAGCACTGCGATTTCGTCCTGACGGCGGAGTAGTGTCACCGGCGGCAGCGGTTGAACGGAGCCCGGGGGGATGATGTCACGGGGATTTTCGAATTCCGTTTCTCGGAGGGAAAAGTGGGATTTGAAATCATAAAAGAGCCTGAAAAGGCTTCTCCTTGGGAAGTACATGTGATGCGTTTGTACGGAAAAGAGCCGGAAACGTGTACATAGGCCGCCGCGCAGACCGCGAGAAGTGAAAGTTGCGAGTTAGACCGTATGCTTGGAGGAAAACGTTATGAAGTATGCTAGCTATCCTTCTTGCGGTGACCCTTGTACGAAATACGGGAAGAGGAAAGTTCAATCCTGATATGAGAGATGCAACCACAAGAAACTGACGTCAACTCGTTTTGTCCGCTTAGCCAAAGTTGCCGTGTAGAAATCGTGTTGCATTCGTGTTGCATGTGTACCAAAACACAGCACTTTTTTCGCCGGTTTCAGCCGATGTTTCGCCACGCACGACAAAGAAAAAGCACGCATCTAAGCCGTTTTTGGCCTATTTGCATGCTTTTGCTTTCGCGGAGAGGATGGGATTCGAACCCATGTGCCCCGTAGGACTAACGGTTTTCAAGACCGCCTCGTTATGACCGCTCCGACACCTCTCCAAGATAACAAGCAGAGTATACATGAAACGAAAGAGATTTGTCAATCTCCGGAGAATTTGGATGTGCATTTTATTGCTAGAATTCCGAAAACTCTTTATAATGTTAAGAAAAAACGAGAGGGCATTTTTATGGGAAAAACAGAGGGGCAGACAGAGGAATTTAGAGCGCGCCTTGGTAAAAGGCTTGATGAACTGAAGTGGCTGTACTCGGAATTGTATCACAATGACGAAAATGCCTTTCAGTACTTTCTCTCGATGCTCTATCGGATGTATGAGGCCAGACCGGAACTGATGAAAAAACTGGACCGCGAGCGGGAGGCGAATCCGGACTGGTGCAAGAGCAATCAGGTTCTTGGTATGATGCTGTATACAAATTGTTTCGGCGGCACGCTTCGCGGGGTGCAGGAACATCTTTCCTACCTGAAGGAATCGGGGGCGACTTACATTCACCTGATGCCGCTGCTCGCCAGTCCGAAAGGGCGTTCCGACGGCGGTTATGCGGTTGCGGATTTCCGCACGGTGGAGCCGGAGCTCGGCACCATGGAGGACTTTGCGTCGCTGGCGGCGGAGTGCCACAAGAACGGCATGAGCATTTGCCTCGACTTTGTGATGAATCACACCTCGGAGGATCACGAGTGGGCGAGACGCGCAAAGGCCGGCGAGAAGGAGTTCCAGGACCGCTACTTTTTCTTTGACAACTGGAATATCCCGAATGACTTTGACCGCACGGTGCCGCAGGTGTTCCCGACGACTGCGCCGGGCAACTTCAGCTGGTGCGATGCGGTGCAAAAGGTGGTCATGACGACCTTCTATCCCTATCAGTGGGATTTGAACTACGCGAATCCGACGGTCTTCAATGACATGACCGAGAATTTGTTCTTCCTCTGCAACCAGGGCGCGGACATCATCCGCCTCGATGCGGTGCCTTATATCTGGAAGGCGCTCGGCACCACCTGCCGGAATTTGCCGCAGGTACACACGCTGGTCCGCATTATGCGGATGGCCGTTGAAATTGTGTGCCCCGCAACGCAGCTGCTCGGCGAAGTGGTCATGGAGCCCTCGAAAGTCGTCCCGTATTTCGGCACGCTCGAGAAGCCGGAGTGCAGTATGCTCTACAATGTCACGACGATGGCGACAACCTGGCACACGGTCGCGACCCGGGATGTGCGGCTCATGAAACACCAGCTCGGACAGATCTTCGCGCTGCCGAAGCAGTATACTTTCCTGAACTATCTGCGTTGCCACGATGACATCGGCTGGGGCCTCGACTACGGCTTCTTAAAGCAGTTCGGCGGCGATGAGGTCGGACACAAGCACTTCCTGAACGACTTTTTCCGGGGCTACTTCTACGGCTCCGACGCGCGGGGCGAGCTTTACAATGACGATCCCCGCATCGGCGATGCAAGACTTTGCGGTACGACAGCTTCGCTCTGCGGCATTGAGGCGGCGGAATATGAGGGCAATCAGTGGAAGCTGGACCGCGCAATCCGCCTTGACATCATGCTTCACGCCTTTTTGTTCACCTTGTCCGGCATTCCGGTCATCTATTCGGGTGACGAAATCGGACAACGGAACGACTACAGCTATCACGAAGATCCCTATAAGTGGGACGATTCGCGCTATCTGCACCGGGGGAATTTCTCCTGGGAGGATGCAAAAAAGCGGAAAGACCCGACGACCCGGGAGGGGAGAATCTTTACGGCGCTTCGGGAGCTCGAGACGATACGCGCCACACATGAGGTGTTCCGCGCCGAGGCCGATACCTGGATTATGGAAACCTATAACGATCACATTCTCGGCATAGGTCGCTACTATAACGGCGAGAAACTGGTGGCGCTCTTTAACTTCGATGTGCAGGACGGTACGGCCTGGATCAACGAGCCGGAGGAGTATCGGAATCTCTTGAACGGTGACCGTTGCCGCGCTACGGCCTATGGTCTTCCCGCTTTTGGTTTCGTGTGGCTCTTCTGGAGCAAGGAAGAGGAAATCGAAGCGGCGAAGCAGGCGGAGGCCGCGCGCGAAGCGGCGGAGAAGCAGGCGGAAAAAGAGAGAAAAGCCGAAGCGCGAAAGAAAGCCGCGGAAGAAAAGAAGGCGGCAAAGGCGGCAGCTGAGGAAGCGGCGGCAAGAGCGGCGGCCGAAGAAGCGGCGGCAAAGGCAGCGGCTGAAGAAGCGGCGGCGAAGGCAGCGGCCGAGGAAGCGGCGGTAAAGGCGGCAGCCGAAGAGGCAGCAGCCAAGGAAGCAGAGGCAAAGCAGGCGGCTGAGGAAGCGGCGGCAAGAGCGGCGGCCGAAGAGACAGCGCGAAAGACAGTCGAAGCGATTATGAAGACAGAGCGGGCCGCAAAGAAGGACGGGGCAGGCGCGAAGACAACGCGCACAGCAAAGAAAAAAGGGTCAAAGAAATGAGCAAGCTGATTTTTCTGGACATTGACGGAACCTTGACGGAGGCAGGAACCAATACGCCCCCGGACTCCGCGGTGTGCGCTATGGCAAAGGCGCGGGAGAAGGGACACAAACTGTTTCTCTGCACCGGCAGAAATCCGGATATGTTAAAGCCCCTGCTTCGCTATCCCTTCGACGGCATGGTTGCGAGTTCCGGCGGCTACGTGAAGGCCGGCGACAAGGTGCTCTATGACCACCCGATTGCGCCGGAGACGCTGAAAATCGCACTGGATGCCCTGCACCGGAACGGTGTCTTCTGCACCATCGAAGGCACGGAGGGATCTTTCGGCGATGCGAATTTAAAGGATTTTCTCGACAGCACCGAGGGCGGCAACTCCGAAATCGAGAGATGGCGCAAGGCACTCTCCGAGAGTCTCGGCATTCGCCCGATGGAAGAATACGCGGGGCAGCCGATTCATAAAATCGTGATTATGGCGCGAGAGGCCTCTCAACTCGAAGAGTGCAAGCGACTGCTCGAGAAGGATTTTCACTTTATCATTCAGGATGTCCCGGCGCATGGCTGTGTGAACGGCGAAATCGTGAGCCACGACTTTGACAAGGGCAAGGGCGTGCGCCGTATTGTCGACTACTTCGGCGCGAAGATGAGCGATACCGTCGGTTTCGGCGACAGTATGAACGATCTTGAGATGATGGAGACCGTCGGGTATGCGGTCTGCATGGAAAACGGCTCTCCGGCGCTCAAAGAGCGCGCGGACTGGATCTGCCCGGCGGTCACGGACGACGGCCTCTACCGGGCTTTTGAAAAACTGAATTTATTGTAACTGCGGTGGTTGTAAGAATAGAACAGCGGGCGCTGATCACACTGTTCGAAAGAAACGGGTGTCGGATACAAATGGATATGCGGAATCAAGGTACCATATGTGTCATGGGCGTGCGCAATCATTTTTCGAAGTTTCCTGCCGAAGGCAGAAACGAATGATACAGTGAGGGCTCTCGCTTGTCGCGGGAGAGTCTCCGAAAAGGGGGAAGGCTTATGGCACTGGATTACAGGAAGTGCGCACAGGAAATCGTCGACCACATCGGCGGGCGTGACAATGTCGCACAGGCTGCGCACTGCGCAACACGGCTTCGGCTCGTTATCAAGGATAACAGCAAAGTCGACAAGACTTACCTCGACAATGTCGAGGGCGTCAAGGGCATGTTTGAGTCGAACGGGCAGTTGCAGCTCATCATCGGCACGGGAACAGTCAATAAGGTTTATGACGAGTTCCTGAGCATCACGGGTATGACGGCGGCGACGAAGGACGACGTGAAGGCAGCGGCGGCAGCGCAACAGCCGCTCTGGAAGCGCCTGTTAAAGCCGATCGGCGATGTCTTTGTGCCGATTTTACCGGCGATTGTCGCCTCAGGCCTCATGATGGGACTGGTAGAGGCGCTCGCCAAGATTCCGGGACTCGGTTTTGCGGGTTCCGACTGGTTTGCGTTTCTCGACATGGTCGCGAATACGGCCTTTGCCTATCTGCCGGTCATTGTCGCAATCTCGGCGGCGCGCGTGTTCGGCGGCAACATTTTCCTCGGCGCCGTGATCGGTCTTCTGATGATTCACTCCTCGCTGACGAACGGTTGGAACGCGTCACAGGGATATGATGTCTGGTATCTGTTCGGCCACATCGAGATTTTCCCGAACTATGCACTCGGCCAGATTAATCAGCTCGGCTATCAGGGCCATGTAATTCCGGTCATCCTCTCGGTCTTCTGCATGAGCAAAATCGAGAAGTGGTTCCACGACCATGTGCCGGAGATGCTGGATCTCTTTATCACGCCGCTCTGCACCGTGATGATTACGGCGCTCCTCACCTTTATGATTATCGGACCGATTTTCTCCGGCCTCGAGACGGTGGTCTTACGCGCGGCTGAGATGCTGGTGCATAACCCGCTCGGTGCAATGGTCATGGGAGCGATTTACCCGGCGACCGTCGTTATGGGTCTCCACCACATGTACAACGTGATTGAGGCCGGTATGCTCGGCTCTGTGGGCTTAAACACCTGGATGCCGATTGCAAGTGCGGCAAACTTCGCACAGTTCGGTGCCTGCCTCGCGGTCGGCATCAAGACCCGAAGCCAGAAGACCAAGAGTATTGCGGTTCCCTCCGCACTCTCGGCTTCCCTCGGCATTACCGAGCCGGCAATCTTCGGCGTCAACATGCGCTTCTTTAAGCCGTTTGCGGCAGGCATGGCGGGCGGCGCGGTCGGCGCTCTGGTCGGAGCGCTGATGGGACTTGGTGCGACAGCCTACGGCGTGACAGGTCTCCCGGGCTATCTCACCGTCAACAAGCCGTTGCTTTATACGGTGATGCTCGCAATTTCCGGCGGCATTGCCTTTGTCCTGACCTGGTTCCTCTTCAAGGAAGAGCAGCCGACAGCGGCGGCAAAGCCGGAGGAGAAGAAAGAAGAAAAGGAAGAGACTTTTGTCGGCGAGACAGTCATCCGCTGCGAGGCGGGCACGATTGCGGCACCGGTGAAGGGACAGTTTGTCAAGCAGGAGGATATTCCGGACGAGACTTTTGCGCAGGGCATACTCGGCGCAGGACTCGGCATTCAGCCGGAGGAGGGCGTGGTGTATGCGCCGTTTGACGGTACGATTTCCTCTGTGGCAGAGTCAAAGCACGCAATCGGCATCAGCGGCGCCGGTGATATGGAACTGCTGATTCATGTGGGCGTTGACACCGTGGCAATGAATGGAGACGGCTTTGAGCCGTTGGTTTCCGAGGGCGACAGCGTAAAGCTGGGACAGCCGATACTCCGCTTCTCTCGCGAGAAGATCAAGGCAGCGGGGCATCCGGACCTGGTCGTCGTGTTGCTGACCAACTCGGATGACTATACCGACGTGGAAGTTCGTTGACAGAACCCGTAAACTACAACAAGAGAAGGAGCAAACACCATGAAAGAATTCACCTACACCATCACTGACCCGAACGGAATTCACGCGCGCCCGGCTGGCCTCTTGGTCAAGCAGCTCAAGGCCTTCAAGAGCACTGTGACCATCTTTAAGGGTGATAAGAACGTGGATATGAAGAAGCTGCTCGCGCTGATGGGACTTGGTGTGAAGCAGGGTGATGCGGTGACGATCAAGGTCGAGGGAGAGGACGAGGAAGCCTGCGCAGCTGCACTCGAGAAGTTCCTGAAGGAGACGTTCTGATTTTAGGAGGCACAGAATGCAGGTAGCTACCGGAAAGAGCGTCTTAAACGGTATCTCGATCGGAAAGATCAAGGTGCATAAGGCGCCGAAACTTGAAATTGATGACAGCATGATCGATGACGTCGAGGACGAACTCGCTCGCTTTGACGACGCAAGGGAGCGCGCCATCGAGCAGCAGAATGCGCTTTACGAAAAGGCTGTCATTGACGCAGGCGAGGACAGCGCGGAGGTGTTCTCGGTGCACGCGATGATGCTCGAGGACGATGATCTGATTGATGCGACCAATGAGATTATCAAAACACAGAAGCACACGGCGGAATATGCGGTCAAGGTTGCGTTTGACAACCAGGCGAAGGTCTTCGCCGAGATGGATGACCCGTATATGAAGGAGAGAGCGGCAGACATCTACGACATCGAGCACGCGGTGCTCAGTTATCTCTTCGGCATCAGCGGAGACATTCTGCAGGGCACGGAACCCTGCATTCTGGTTGCAAATGACTTGACGCCGTCCGAGACGGTGCGTCTCAACAAGTCGCTCTTACTCGGCATCATCACGCGGGAAGGCTCGCTCAACAGTCACACGGCCATCCTTGCACGCTCCATGGGCATTCCGGCACTTGTACAGTGCAAGGATGTCAACGAGGATTGGGAAGGGAAGCCTGCGATCATTGACGGCTACAACTCCTGCGCCTACATTGAGCCGACAGGCGATCTCGAGAAGACCCTCCGGAAGCGGAAGGAAAAGGATGCGAAGCAGAGGGCGCTCTTGCAGGAGTTGAAGGGCAAGAGCAATACGACCATCGACGGCAAGACCATTCAGGTCTATGCGAATATCGGCGGCCCCTCCGACATCGGCCTCGTCCAGCAGAACGATGCGGGCGGCGTGGGGCTGTTCCGCTCGGAGTTTGTCTATCTCAATGCGAGAGATTATCCGAGCGAAGAGGAGCAGTTTAACGCCTACCGCCTCGCAATCGAGACGCTCGCACCGAAGCAGGTCATCATCCGCACCTGTGACATCGGCGCGGACAAGCAGGTTGAGTACATGGGCATGGAGAAAGAGGAGAATCCGGCACTCGGACTCCGCGCAATCCGTATCTGTCTGACACGGAAGGCTTTCTTTAAGACCCAGTTGCGCGCCTTGCTTCGCGCTTCCGCCTACGGCAATCTCGGCATCATGTTCCCGATGATTATCTCGATGCGGGAACTGAGAGAGTGCAAGGAGCTGCTCGCCGAGTGCGCCGAAGAACTGAAAAAGCAGGGCGTGAAGATCGGCAAGTATGCGGTCGGCATCATGATTGAGACGCCGGCGGCCGTGCTGATTGCCGATGAACTCGCGGAAGAGTGCGACTTCTTCTCCATCGGCACCAACGACCTCACACAGTACACGCTGGCCATTGACCGGCAGAATGCGGCGCTGGATCCGTTCCTCGCAAAGCATCATCCGGCCGTGCTTCGGCAGATCAAGATGACCATTGATGCGGGACATCGTCACGGCACCTGGGTCGGTATCTGCGGCGAGCTCGGCGCGGATCTCGCGCTCACGGAGACCTTCCTTCGTATGGGCGTCGATGAGCTGTCGGTGAATCCGGTTTCGGTTCTGCCGCTTCGAAAGACTATCCGCGGCATCGACCTCCGGAAGGAACCGGGCGCAAGTCTCAAAGACGAGACGGAAGCGGTGAGCACCGAACCGACCGAGTAAAACCGTCGCCTTTTTCAAGACATACAAGCAAAAACATAAGAGCGTGTCCTCCGAGACATCCGGAAACGGGTGCCGAGGCGGGCGCGCTTTTTTTGCGGAAGCAGGACGGGAAAAAGACAAGCGGGCAACCTGTCCGAGAGGGAGAGGTAAAACGGTGCGGAGAAAGGGAGAAGCGCCCTGTGAAGGTGGCTCTATCGTAGCGGAAAACGTCTCGAATTTGACATGAGTCTCGTGAGAGGAGAAATCGGAACAGCCGGTTACGGATTGTCGGTTCGCGGAAGAGGCTCTGTGCGCTGCGGAAAAGAGCGGAACGTCCGACTATGAATCATTGGGGCGCGGTGCAAGTCTTGTGCGAAGAGAAATAATCGAAAAACGAAATGTGGCTGCCGCGAAGTTTGCGGAAGCGGAAACAGCCCTGTTTCGACAGCAGTGTTTCGATAGGAGAAGAGGCACACAAAGTAAGCGTGCGGCTTCTACTGCGTGATAACATAATGTGCTACAATGAAGGAAATCATTCGACACAATGACAGGAATGTGAGGTCGGGGAGGCCGTGCATGAAACAGTTGTTTTATCTCTTGGTGCCGCTCGGCGCAGCCGTGCTGATTTTCAGCATACGCGGAGTGATAGGAGTCGTGAAGGCGAAGCTTCTCTATGAGCAGCCCTATATAGAAGACAGCGGTAGTTTTACTGTCACGGAGGCAGGCAACTACGGCATCTGGTTAAACGGAAAGCAGTTCGGCAAGTCGCCGTACGGAGAATTCGGTTTGCAACTCTCAATCAAAGAGACGGGGGAGATGATTCCCCTCTCGAGATCGCTGATGCGAACCACTGTGAAGGGCTTCGGAACCGCGCGGATGGAGCTCTACACCTTTCATGCGGATGCGGGCAACTATACTTTACGGCGGACCGATGAGGCAAATCTCGGGGACAGGATGCTGTCCGGCATCGGTAAGGTTCTTAGCAGATACCCTGTCGACTATGCGCAATTTTCATTCCGCATTTACCCGCACCGCGCCGCCGCGCTCGGCGTTGTCTATAGTTTCGGCATTACCCTCAGCTTCATGCTCATACTTTGGGGGATACTGCTGCCGCACTATCTCTAAGCCAGGGCGAAGCCCCGCCGGATGCTTGCGCGATCGCCGGAACCCTGCTCTTCGGTAGGCGGGATGACGATTGTAAGCATACCTTTGTTGCGCTGTTAGGCAGGGCATAGCTTTGATTTCGAGGAAACGGTCTCGGCTTTACGCGGTACACCTGTAGGCAATGTGAATTTTCGTAAATCTGGGCTTGGAAAGATCCTGGGATTTATGCTATACTATAATAGATAGGTTCTTCGAATCACTTCCGAGAGCGACGCTTCGGAACGAAGGGATGAGAGGACAAAGTCAAAAAGAATTGAAAAAAGTCGTTGACATTTGTCGGTACAGTGGCTATACTAACTAAGCTGTATCGAGCGGCAAGCGAGAGCGCCGCGACAACTGAAGAAAGTTTTGATTCAGGCACAGTACTTTTTGCAGAAGTACCCAAGTGGTTGAAGGGGCTCCCCTGGAAAGGGAGTAGGTCGTTAATAGCGGCGCGAGGGTTCAAATCCCTCCTTCTGCGTCGCCGACTCGGTCGGCAAGAACCTTGAAAATCAAAGATCAGACAGTACAAACAACCCTGAAATCTCTGTG
>ERZ773267.710-NODE-710-length-20890-cov-13.549412_pt1 | contig 20890 bp, 26 predicted proteins | sample MGYA00511959_ERZ773267 | MGnify/ENA primary metagenome ERZ773267 (study PRJEB29015, sample SAMEA2738165) | human oral metagenome | biome: human oral; feature: human-associated habitat; material: saliva | place: China | collected 2240 ... | reverse complement strand
TTGGTAAGTCATTTTAGTATGAATAATCCAAGTTGGTGGTTTATCGGAGTATATTTCCTTCTGATTATCGGATTTTCATATTTTTATGTAGCGATTACATTCAATACTGATGATGTTGCAGAAAATATTCAGAAACGCGGTGGATATATTCCAGGAATTCGACCAGGAAAGGAAACTTCTGAGTATTTGACTAAAGTTTCGAATCGTCTTAATCTTTTTGGAGGTGTGTTCTTGGCGATTATTGCGGTTTTTCCATATATTGTAACGAATCTTAATAATCAATTTGGATTTTTCCCAGCACCGAATGGTGGCATGATTGACTTGGTGATTCCAGGCGCGAGCCTGATTATTGCGGTTGCAGTAATTCTTGAAATCATTCGTCGCATTGATACGGATCTCAAAAGTTTCAATTATCGAAAATTTTATTAAAATCTTCCTTTTTTGGAGGATTTTTTTGTGGAAAATTTTTCTGAAAATAAAATGCTTGACAAAAATGAAAAAACTCGAAAAATAGAGATAAAATTTTTGCAAATTTGTAAATAATATGCTAAAATAACAGAGAATTTAATTTTTTATATATGACAAGTTCTTATCAAATCAATTCTTTGCGCGATTTTTTTGAAAAAGGTGAAGAAATAACGAAAAAACCTTTGAGTGATTCGGTGATTACAGAATATGAAACACTGGTAAAATCGGCTGAAAATTTTATTAAAAACCTCGAAATAAATAGTCCAGAACGACCTCAGGCAGAAAAAGCGCTTCAAACATTGCGTGAAAGTTTTGTAAAATTACAAGAAACAAGCAATGCTAATAAACAAAAAATTCAGGAAGAACTTCGTACTGAGTGGGAAACATTGAGACAATCTGTTGTTGAGATTACATCAACTCATTCATCTCAAAATGAGTGAATATCACAAGAAGAGGATTCTCAGGAAGAAAATTCTGAATCTCAAGAAGCATCTCAAACAAAGCCTGCTGAATATAAACGAGAACCAATCACTGAAAAAGTACAAGAAGAATTGAATGAATTCCAAAAGGAAGCATTCGAGGCTTTTAAAAAACAAACACTCGGTGAAAATGGACAAATGGATGAACTTTCTTTCCGTCGCGGAATTGAATTTTTGTCGGAACTTTCTAATTTTTCAAACATTGAAGTGAAAAAAGGAAAATTTGACTGGTTGGACACAAAAGAAAAAGAAATGCTTCTCAAACAAATGCCCGCTGTTCAGGGAATTATCGGTTCTATTTTTGTAGAACAATTTTTCCGTGCTGGATATGAATTTGGTTTCAATGCTGATAATACTGTGATTGTAAAACCAAAAAATGCTGGTCAACAAACAAAAGCTCGTGAACTACAAACGCAGCTGAATAATCAAATTGCTCGCAATCCTAATCTTGCAAATTCGCTTAAAGCCGGTCTTCTCTATAACAATCAGGATTTGCTCACATACTTGCGAATGAATGCTACTTCTGACGGAAAAGAAATTTCTGAAGATGCACAGAAACCAGAAAATTTTATAAAATTTTTGGAAGGGCGTAATACTGATTCTGCCAAGGCTATTTTGGCGAGCCGAAATTTTTTCAAAGATTTGAATTGGGAAGGACATTTGCATGCTGCCAGTTATGTTTCAAGTTTTTCGAAAGAATTATCTGTGATAATGGATGATCCAGCTGTACGCGACAAGGTGCAAAATGCAGAAAAATTGTTAAATAATGAATATTATCGCAATGGTGTTACGGCTTTAGTGGGAACTGCGACTGGATATTCAACACAAGAGAAAACGTGGGAAGATTTACGAAACCAATTTTCATCAAAACCTGTTTCTACTACGATGGAAATGGGAGGTAAGGCATATGGAGAATGATTGAAAGCACTTTTTACAAACCCAAGCGCTGCTCTGGGGACAATGCTTGGTGTGCTCGCGGCTTTTGTGTTTGGTGGATGGAAAACAGGTTTAGCAACATTAATGTTTGGTCCAATCGTTGCAGGTCTTTGAAATCAATCATATGATTACCTTTTTGGAAAAGAATCAAACGAAGGAAATAATGAATGGGTATCACCACCATCTCCTGAAACTACACGAAAAGCTATAGCAAATGCTGTAACAGATCTTCAGAGAGATAATTATTTTAAGGATACATACGGAACTGAGAACGTGAAAGAAAAACAAGAATTTATTCAATCTTTTGATAATTTTAATTTTAAGGCACTATCAGATTATGTGGAAGCTCGTAAGCGAGGCGAGGATACAGTTCTTGAAGGGATCAGCGATTCACAAAAGGCTGCACTACAAAAACCTGAAAATGAAAAAATTCTTATTCAAGAAATTGAAACACTTACAAAAAAAGTGCTTGAAAAAACTCCATGAGTACCAGAGAAGGAAATTCTTGAATGATTAGGAAAATTGACTCTTGCCGATGTAAGAAATAAGGCAATTATCACACCGGAACAAGAGGAAAAAATTGCGCGTGATCTAGTTGATGCAGCGGCTAAGAATAATCCTCCATGAGAAAAGCCAGATGCCGGTTTTTTGGATAAATTATTTTCTATAAAAGGAATAGCTTCAGCTCTGACGCTCTGAATTCCTCTTGTCGTTGTTGTGAATCTACTAAGAAAGGCTGCACCATGACTTGTGTCGCCATTTATAAAGGTTTTTACTGTACCAGGTAGGATGGGTGAAAATTTGTCGGATTATCGAAAAACACGACATTTAGATGATGCCTCCAAAAGAGCATATAATGAATTATTAGCTGCACGAAATAAGCTAAGAAGAGAATTGGGATTAATGGGTAGAGCTAAAATCACGCCAACTCCAGAAGGAAAAGTGGCGTATGACAATTACCAAACTTTGAAAAAACTTATTGCAGAAATTGATGCTTGAAAGATAAAACTAGCCGATATTGATATGGTTGCACTCAAGAATGGTATTATTCAGAATAAAGATCGTCATTCATTTGATAGATCAACAGGTATTTGGGAAAATCAAAATTCAGATACCACAAAGGAACAGACAGATACCACAAAGAAACAGACAGATGCCAAAGAGGAACAGCCAGGTAACAAAGATAAACAGTCAGGTAACAAAAATGAACAGCCAGATACCGAACAGAAAAAAACACCTGCCGAAACTTCAAAAACACCTGCCAAAACTCCAAAACCACGTGTAATCCAATATAATATAGATGGAAAAGAAGTATATATTTCATCTAATGATTGGCAATACTTTAAGGAATTAAGGCGGCAACTTGCAAGTGGTATTACTCTTAATGACGATTTAATTACAAAGATGAAACCTATCTTGGCAGAACTACGTTTGAGAGATGGCACTAAAATATTTAATAATGAAGCTCAACTGGACGATATAATGAAACATTATCCAGAAAAAGAAATAAGTTCATTAGATAATTTCCTTAAATATGTACTTCGTAAAATAAGATAATACAATATGTCTAAAAATACCAAAACATCTCGAGAAAATTCTATTGAGTCGTACAATCAAAAAATGTTACGGGTTTCATGAGAATTTCGTAATGTTGGTTTTAGTGCAATTGATTTACGATGACAGGGAACGCAGTATGTTCGAAGTAATTTACAATCAACTGTTGAACTGTTTTTTCAGAGTTGAATTTTTTCCTTGGAAAAGGATTCACCCGAACTTAAAAAGACGATCGATATAATTTTTCAAAAAATTTCGACTCACCCATGAGTGGAAATGGAGAAACTTAAAACAGCCGAAATTGTTGATGCGGTGCTTATTTTGGAAAAAACTGATGGCCAGCAAATCTCTATCAATCTTGAAGATTTGTGGCGAGAAATTTTTTTGGAACCACAAAAAGCTGAAGTTCAACGCCAGACACGCGAAGAAGAAAAAAAATTACAGGAAAATGTTTCTAAGGAAGCTTTTCTCGGTGGAAGCGTTGTTTTGGAATACAGTGCTCTTGGCACGCTCGCGGCAGGTGGTGCTGGAACGGCTGGATACAAAATGCTCAATATTGGGAAAATGTGAGCGCCTACCGATGGTAAACGCGTGATGGTAAAATCGTTGCTTGCAAAAATGGAGGACGGAAAAACGGTTCGCATTCATCTGAAAAAGCCGTATGTCGGGACACAGGCAGACTTTCAGGATGCTATTGGAAAAATTCTTGCGGATGTAGATATGGATTTTGATCCAACGACAGAAAAAATTTTTTCTCCAGCAAATCGTATTTTGCAGACACTTGATGCTGATCTCAAAAATCTTACATATGAAAAATATTTGCAAGAAAATCCAGATTCGAAAACAAAAATGTCTTTGGAAGAATTTGAAAAATTCAAAAGTGAGACAATTCGAAAAAATGCTCAGGCTATTGCGGATTTGCGTGCTGGAAAAATTTCAGCTCGTCATGCACTCAAATCTACAGCACTCAAAGTAGCATCACATATTGCGCTTTTTCCGTTATTTGCTGTTGAATTTCATCGTCAACAAACTCCTGGAAATATGATTGAGGCCGTCTTGGAAGAGGTGTGATTCGCATTTGGTATGCGTGCTGGTGCTTGGGTGGGAAAAAAATTACCAGGCTGGTTCAAAATTCCATGATCGATTATATGAGGATTGGTATGAGGTATGGGGACGGTAGTATGAGGCCATATGGCCGCAGATGCTTGGCTTGATACCAACCGACATAAATGGCTTCATTTTCAAAAAGCAAATTATTCAAATGGGCGATCAGTTACATGACATGTGATTTTTAATCTCGGTGCGAGTGAGTGACTCGGAAAAATCAACGATGCGTGGCGCTGGGTTGCTGGTAACAAAACACAAGACGGAATTGATATTGGTATTGATAGGACGGATATTAAAAATCCTTTGACAGGAAATCATTTGTTTACAATCCCTGAAGTGTCAATTTTTCAAGATAAAGTCACGCTTGGGACAAAGCCATGGGAATGGATGCAGACTGCTGCAAACCGCGATGTTGAGCGCTGGAATGAATATGTGGATCGTTACAAAATTTCTCTCACACGAGAAATATATGAGCTCCTTGGAAAATATCAGCGCAGCAAAGGTGCTTTCTCAGATACTCAAAAAATTCAACAAGCCTGAGGGAAAGAAAACCTTTTGGAAAAAATATTAGACGAAATATTAAGATGAGGTGAGGAAGGGGATGTATTTGCAACTCAGATTACCGCTTTGAAAAATGGAATCATGGCAGAGGTAAGAAAGAATTCTCCAATCCCAAATTCTCTCATCAATGAATATATTACCAAAAGTGTCGGAGCTATGAAGATTGATGAAACACTCTTTATCAAATCGCGCGAGGAGGCGCTCAATCGAGCTGAAAGCCAAATGCAAATGGATATTGATACTTTTCCAAATATGACCCCAGAGCTTAAGGCTTATATCAAGACGATTCCTGAACGGATGCTTACACAGAGGGATTTATACGAAAACCAATATGAAAAACACATGTATGAATCCATGCTCAAAAATGAAACAATGATGAAACTTGGTGATACTGAAATTTCTGTCGGAAATTATTTTGCGCTTTGGCTTGAGAGCGCCACCACTTGGAATCAAGAAAAATATTTTCTTTCCCAATTGAAGGCCGGAAATACGACAGGTTTTGAATGGTCTCTCTAATATTTAAAAATTATGACAAATGTTGAAAAAAAAGTGGAATTTAAAGATATTCCACAAAGCGTAAAAAACGCACTTCCTGACTCAAATGAATACCAAAAATTTGAAGCGGCTCGTAATAAACTCCAATCGCAGACTGATATTTTGCAAAAAAATACAGAAGATCGTCTGGCTGCTCTCAAAAATGAATTGCCGCCAGATATCCGAGCCAAAGTGGAAAATCTTTCCGATTTGGCCGATGCTGTTGAGGACAAAAACCTGCTTGAGCAAGCGGGGGATGCTCTCAAAGATAAATACAATGAAGTCAAAGGTGCTATAGCTGCTCTTCCTGAAAAAGCTCTAGACTCAGCGGAGGCTGCTTATGATCAAATTATTGGTTCGGATAATACGATCAAGACTGACAAAGATTCATTTGCTGGACTCAAAACCGCTTTTAATACTTTCAAAGAAAAAGGTTTTATCGAAGGAATGAAAGAAATCGGAAGTCAGCTCAAGGATTTTTTTGATAAAATTATTTCGATTTTTAAAGGTGGATTTGGTTGGGCGACTTTTGAAAAAATTGGAGATTTATTTTCCGGAACACTTGATACTGGGAAAAAAATTTCTGATGTTATCAAGTGGGCGAAAGATACAATTGGTTTGTCATTTTCAGAGGGCGCACCTTGGCAAGATGCGCTGGAAGACCGCAAACTACTCGCGCTTCCGATTGAAAAAATTCGTGCTGGTATGTCGGTAGAAAATATTTCAAAAGAATTAGGAATCAAGCTTTCGAATAGCGATGCAAAAACATTTTTGGACAAATTTTTTAAGCCAGAAAATTTTGAAAAAATTATTGCTGAATATAAAAATAAAACCAATACTTCCACAGTTGACGAAAAAATCGTGACGCTCAAAGATTTGGTTCTCAATCTCGGATAAAAACGAATATCTCTGGAAATTTCCAGAGATATTTTTATTTGCAAAAAAAAATTTTTCCGTTACAATGGCGATATATTTTAACTTTCAAAATATGGCAAATTCACTTAATAAAGTACAATTGATCGGAAATCTTACGGCTGATCCAGAAGTTCGCGAGACTCCAAATGGACAAAAAGTTGCGACTTTTTCTGTGGCGACAAATCGTCGTTGGAAGGACGCGTCTGGAATGACTCAGGAGCAAGTGGAATATCACAGTGTAACAGCTTGGCGCTGGCTTGCGGATATCGCGGAACAATACATGAATAAAGGAAAAAAAGTGTATGTGGAAGGATATTTGCAGACTCGTAGCTGGGATGATGCAACGACTGGTCAGAAACGTTATAAAACAGAAATCGTTGCTGATAATATTATTCTTCTTTCATCAGCTGGTGGTGCGAATACTGGTGGTGATGTTGCTGGATTCTCAGCTGCGGCTGGGGATGATCAGCCAACTCGTGCGAAAGCAAAAGCAGAGGAAGATATTTCCATCGAAGACATTCCATTTTAAAATATATATTTCAAAATAAAAAATCCCAATTGGGATTTTTTATTTATTTGGAGCTGCCGTTTCCTCATTACCTGTATGCAAATAAACTTATGGCGTTGGTGTGAGAGCTTCTACTGTAGGAGCTTCATAATCTTCTTCTACCGAGTCTATTCGTTCTATGTTAGAAGCATCACTTTCATCATCTTTTTTTGCCTCTTCCACATTTTCATTATTGATTTGTTCGATAAATTCAATCAATTTTGCAGTGGTTCTTTTTCCGAGAATACCATCCTGTCCCGTTGCGACATCAACTGCCTCCATTCCAATACATTGTTGCAATTTTTGTACATTTGCCACGGTTGGTTTCGTAATGGCGGCTTGAATAACTTCTCGAATTGTAGCGTCTATTTGCTTTTCATGATTGTTAAGAAGTTCGTTCCATTTTTCTACTGCATTTTTCCATTCTGTTGTTTGGGTCCATCGTTCAGAAATACGATCTCGACGTTTTTCTGTAAGAATCAGCTTTTTACTTGCGCTCGATGCTCGCTTGTAGTTAATAGTAGAATTTTCATTAGTCATACATTCAATACATATATCCGCCATTTCTTCAGGAGTTTTTGGTATATCGGTTGGAATAGTTACGAGAGGATTTGTTTTATGAGTTTCCAAAAAATTTCTCATAACAGTCCATCCAGTCACTCCTGATACCAATCCCCAATTATCTTTGAAAAATTTTGATAAATCAGTTTTTGCTTTATTAAAAAATTCTTTAGATAGTGATTTTGATTCGCCTGGAAGGGCAAGTAAAATTTTTTCTGGAAGGCCAGGTACAACTGCTTCCAACTGAGCTGCTGCTTCCTGTTTTACTTCAGGATTATTGGTTACTTCATGAGGTTTTGTATTTGAAGTTTCACTCACTGGCCGCACCGCTTGTATAGTATAATTTTCTCCTGGCGCTTTTCCTTCAACCCCATGTTTGTTATTAAACCACTTATTTTGTCGTGCACTATATCTCCAAGGCTCATTGTTTATAGACAAAATTTGTCAATCTCTTCCAGCTTCTGGAAATTTAAATTTTTCGCTAGGTGGTACAGATATTGTAAATCTTCTTTGGTCTGGCAATTTCTCAGGGAATGGCTTGTATTCGAGCGCAAGAGGTTGTTCCTTGTTATGTTGAGTAACTTTCTCTGGTTGAGGTCGTTTCAATGAGTTTATTGTCACAGACTCTACCTCTAATGTTCATTCACCATAAGCGAGTTTGGTATCTCCAGATCCTGTACGTCGGAACATTAATCTATCCTCAATAAGCTCTCCATTAAGATTTCCTTCAACTTTTTGTTGATACCACTCATTATCTGACCGTTTAATATATTCAATCACTCCCTTGTTACCATTTACATCAACGACAGTAACATGCACAATAGTTCCTTCGGGAGCTTTCCGCATTTCATTCGACGCCTCATTGGTTTGTTCTTTTGTATTGAATGTTTTTGATTCAGGTGTCTGTCCTTCGATCTTTCCTTCGCTCTTTCTTTCAGAACCCTTAGGAGTCCCTTCTTGTGGATGTCCTGAATGCCCATCTCATCTCGCCTGAGTAGTATTCTTCTGTGCCCTTTGTACATCATTCTCTTGTAGTCACTCAAGTCGTTCTTTCACTATTTCCGCACTTGTACGCTCTTCCTGAGCAACGTGCTTGATAATTTCGTTCTGTTTTTCTTTAGGAAGTCCTCTCCAACGTGCTATAAGTTTTGGAAAAAGTTTTGCCACTTGTGGGCCACCACGGAATGCAAGCGCCACCAATGCTCATTCTGATGACCATTCGAGCTTTCCATGTTCTGCTGCATACAGTGCTTGCATAACCACAATATCACCACCTGTAAGAACAACACCTCTACTTCCTTGGAATGCAACTTTTCCAAGAGCAGACGTTGCTTCGAAATCTCGGAAAACCAAACGCTTGAGAGGACCATCTAAGAATTTTCCCATTCCATGGAATGCACCGAACATTCCAGCATTGTGCGCGACATCGTTCAGGAATGATCAAAAGCCTGTTGTGGCTTCTCCTTCTTGTGACCATGCCCATCGTGCCAATGTATCGGCCGATGTAAATACGGTAGCATCAGCAACAATGCGCCCCAATGTTGATTTGTTTGCAAAATTGAGTATTTGTACACCGTTTTCTGCTTTATTAGCAATAAAGACACTACCTTTAGCAATACCACGATAAATTCGTCCCCCCTCTGTTAAGGCTTTTGTGGTTGCTAGAGCTCTACCTCCCACGGCAACCATGTTGAAAAACGCACTCGCTCCCGCTGTAATAATAAAGGATGCAACCATAATAGCAATTTCCCGTGTTAGCTTGGCATTTTCATCTGTAAAATTCCAGAATCCGTACAGCCCTTTCATGTCATTATATTCCTTCAATATGAATGGCAGCCCTTCATCTCCATGTTGCTTGATATAATTATCCGTCACTTCAACGAGAGTAAGTGAGTCTTGCATACTTGAAATAGCTGCTTCTTTATTATTTTCCAAGATGGCACGCTGAGGATCTTGATAATCAAGATTTTTGATAGTTTCTTCGATAAGATTTTCTGCTTTTTTTCGGTTTCTGTTTGTATCCTTGAGTGCATTATTCAATTCTTTTCTCAATGCTTCGGCTTGAGATGTTTTTTGTGTTTCTAGATTTCTATGCCCGGATTTGACCATAACTTCTCCGGCCGCCTTGGTATTTCCCATAGCACGAATGGCAGCAGCCAGCCCCTCATTCGTACCTATTATTTCATCCACAGTTACTCATTTATATTTTCCATTAATAAATCATCGTGCATAACTAATTGCTTCCTCTATTTTATTTTTCGAAAGAAGTTCGTTTGTGTGACGAATTTGACTTCTAAAATCTTTTGTACCCGTAAATTGTTCCCATAAACTATTTCCGCCGCGCTCTTTTTGATCAAGTATAAGTAAAAATTGTTGCAATCGGGATTTCTGTTGTATTTGTGTATCATTCAGTTCCGTTCGTTCAGTTGCATTTTTATTTTCTTGCAAAATCATCGCCGTCATTGATGGACCAATAATTCGTTGCAAAAATACACGCTGAGACATTCGTGTTTTGTCGGTTTCAAGATTTGCCGAGCCATCAGCTTCTATATAATTGAGCGGTGTATTGATGATTTTATCCCACCCATTTGCATTATTGTTTTTACTAAAACTTTCCAAAAGCATTGGACGAATTACCTTCATCTGCTCTTGAATAGTTTTTCGAGTAGCATCAATAGAAGTTATGTGTTTTAGCCATGAACCAAATCATGCCTCAGCATTACCACGAGAAAATTTGGTATCATCGTTAATATATGAATCTAATTTTACAATGGCTGCCAGGCGTGCCTTGAGCTGCTCTTCACTTAGGTTGAGTGCGCGTAATTTATCGGCTTCATTTTTAGGAAAACGCCCCAACATCGCATCAATATTATTTTTGCGCGGAGTTTCTGGTTTTTTTGCTGGTGACTGACTTCACTCTGGTGTTGCAAGACCGAAATATTTTTGCACTGAGAAAAAATTCTTCATAAAACAACTAAAAACAATAAACATTCTCATCGTAGCACAAATTTTTTTCTCCGTCAAAAATAAGCAAATTTATACAAAATTTATATTGACAAATTATTGTTCTTATGAAAAATAATTATTTTCAAAAATTTCCACAAAAAAATCCCTCTTTCGAGGGATAAAATTATGCATTTTCTTCCAAAGCTTCAGCTGGGATTTCAACTGGTTCTGCTGGTGGAACATAGTTTGGATCAAGGGCTTTCAAAGAAAGTCCGATGCGTTTTGCTTGAGAATCAAAAGTGATAATGCGAGCTTGCATCATTTCTCCAGTATGAACTTTTCCTTCGATTCCTTCCATCATATCCGCTGGGATTTCAGAAAGGTGAATCAATCCAGAAATTCCTCCGTCAAGTTCCAAGAAAATTCCGAACTGAGAAAGACGAAGAACCGGTGCTTCGATAATATCTCCAACCTGATATTTATCAGCAAGAACCTGCCAAGGGTTTGCTTTCAATCGCTTGATAGAAAGAGAGATTTTTTCTCCTTCGATACCAATAATCTGAACAGTTACCTTGTCACCAACACGAGCGTATTTGTGAGGGTTGTTCACGTGTCCCCAATCAATTTCAGAAACATGTACGAGACCTTCAACTCCGTGGAATGTAACGAACAAACCATACGTCAAAATTCCAGAAACCGCTCCTTCTACCACATCACCAACCTTCATTGTAGAAAGTGCCTGTGAACGCTGTTCTTCGATAGCTGCTTTTTCTGAGAAGATGATTTTCTTTCCAGACTGATCAAGATTGATCACACGAACCTGGAATGGTTTTCCAACGAGCTTGTTGAGCTGTTCAAGAATTTTTTCTGGGTTGGCATTTTCCACACGAGGGTAGTGGATTGGAGTCAACTGAGAAACTGGGATGAACCCCTTGATTCCATCAAGATCGATCAAGAGACCACCTTTGTTTGCTTCGTTTGGAACCACTGTGATGATTTCTTTTGTATCAAAATTTGAGTGAAGTTTTTCAATCAATTTTGCCTGAGAAGCCTTACGAAGAGAAAGGTGAACAAGCCCAGAGTGAGGATCGTTGCCAATAATGATAGATTCAATCTTATCACCAGCCTTAATAGTTCCTGCATCTTCTGTTGAAGACTGCATGTGGTTTCCAGTAATAATACCAGTAAATTGTCCATCAAGGTCAATCAAAATCATCTTCTGATCAGCCACGATAACTGTCCCGCTTACAACTTCACCAACATTGAATGACTTAATTGGTTCAGCCGATGCAAGATCTTTTGCAAAATCTGCCATAAAATAAATTTTAAGAAATAAAATGTTACGAAAATAAAGATATAATTGTAACAAGAAATCGCCAATATTTGGAAACTTTTTGTTAAAATCATCAAACGAATCCCCAGCTTACTGGGGAAAAGTATAAATTTCAGAAATGGGGCGACCGATGGGGCTCGAACCCACGACCTCCAGATTCACAGTCTGGCGTTCTAACCAACTGAACTACGGTCGCCACAAAAGCCCTGGGATTATACGAAAAAAAATCAAATTTGCAAAATTTTTTTTAAAAAACTTACTCATCGCGTTCTGAAACTAAAATTGGTGTCAAATGAGAATTATTTGCAAATATAAGAATTTTCCATATAATACGGGCCTCTTTGAATAAAAGAGACTTTCAAATTTGGAATTTTTACTTATTTTAAGGGAAAAAATTGAAAAATATATTTTTGAAAAAATACTATTATTGAACAAAAAATATATTCGTCAAGAGAAAATTCTCGCGTTTCTCAGAAAATTCTGCTACAATATTTTCGAATTTGAAAAAATTCTGTCTCCTGCTCATATTTTCCTAAAAAATATTTGCGGTCGAGCTTTTATTTCTAAAATTTTTGAATGCAAATTTCTTCTTCTTTTGCTCTGAAAAATTCAACTCATAACCGGGTTTCTCTGCTTTTGGATCGAGATTTCGAGACATTTCAACGCACAAAAACCCAAAATTCTTTTTCTCGATTTTATTCTTCAATTTGGCGTTTTTTTGCGAATCTTTTTCAAAAAAAGCCGATTTTTTATTTTCTTCTTTTTTGTGGTGCGTTTTTCGCGGTTTCAGTAGAAGCAGCGATGGCCGCTGAAACGAAAACATTTATCGCGACGGCGTATTATTCGCCAACGCCAGACCAGGCAAAATATTATACAGGAACATATGCCGGTGATTTGGCTCTCAATGGTGGAAATAGCAAGGCTTCGGACGGAACGCCTGTGTATGTTGGAATGGTTGCCGCTCCGAAAAATTATACTTTTGGAACAAAAATCAATCTTGATGGTATCGGTGTAGTGAGCGTTCATGATCGTGGTGGTGCCATTAGTGCTGGCGATGGATATGATCGCATCGACATTTGGATGGGATACGGTGATGCTGGGCTTGCTCGCACACTTGCGTGGGGTCGTCGCGAAATCACTGGAACGATTGTAGATAGTGGAACTTCCGTTTCACTCGATCTTGAAAATATCCTCAATAATGCTCCAAAAGCTGGCGATTTGGCTCTCAAAAAATTGCAAACAATCGGATATAACACTTCTGGCCGCACTTTCTCTGATGTGATTTTACAATTTCAGCTTGATTATGGGGTGATCAATTCTCGCACAGATGTTGGTGCGGGAAATTATGGTCCAAAAACTACCGCAAAACTCAGCGAAGTATACAATAATTTTCTCAAAAATGGGAGCATTCAGACTCCAAAAGTAGAATCTTCGGACGAAAAAAATCTTCCTTCGACACAAGAAAAATTGAATGCAAACAATTCTTCTGACGCAGAAAAATTGAGTGAAAATATGAGTACCAATTTTTTCGGAGTAACGGATGAAAAAGTACAAAATCTCCAAAATTTTCTCAGACAATCAGGATATTCCACGGATAACAATTCTGGAAAAATGGATCTTTCAACCCTCCATGCGCTTCGAAAATATCAGTCTGCCAAAAATATTGGACAAACAGGTCGCGTTGATCTTCGTACACAAATTACGATTGCGAGCGATCTTTCAAAATAATCCTTCGGGATTTTTTTGTTACACAAAAGTCTCTCAGAAAAATTTTTGAAAAACTTGAAAAAACGAAAAAATTTTTTATTATATCAGTCGATTTTTAAAAAAATTTTTATGAAAGTTTGTGTTTTTGATACGGAAACAACAGGATTTCCGGTTCGCGATGGTGCGCTTGAAAATCAGCCGTATATCGTGCAATTTGCCGCGATTGTTGGGGAAATTGATGAAAATAATGAATACAAAGAATTGGAACGCTACAATTTTTTGATAAAACCGCGAATTTCGATTCCATTTTCTGCGTCGCAAGTACATGGAATTTATGATAAAGATGTTGAAAATGAGCCGTACATCGAAGAAAAGATTGACGAAATTATGCGCGTACTCAATAGTGTGGATGTGGTTGTTGGACACAATGTTTCATATGATGAGGAAATTCTTGGATACGAACTGGAGCGCCTCGGTCGAACGGGTGAATATACGCCATCACAAGTCGTTTGTACGATGAAAAGTTCGACACAATATTGTAAATTACAGGGTCGTGGAATGTCCTTCAAGCCGCCAAAATTGGCTGAATTACATAAATTTTTATTCAGCGAATTTTTCGAAGGTGCGCATGACGCGATGATGGATGTGGAAGCGACAATGCGTTCATTTATCGAACTCGTAAAACGAGGTGTCATCGAGCTTGAAACCTCAAATGTGATGCGATTATTTTAAAATAAAAATCCCAAAGCGGGATTTTTTGATGACAATTTTTAACAAAATAAAAAATTCCCATATGGGAATTTTGGAAAATGCTATTAGCGTCCAAGACCTTGACCTTTTGAACGGTAAAATTCACGAATAATAGCACTCTCACGAATCTTTCTTTTAGAAGGAGCTTTAGAATGAGTTTGTGCATTACGAAGCTTATTCGCTGTACGAGTCTGAAAAAAAGACTTCTTGTATCGAAGAATAAGTTTTTCGTTTGTTTCACCTTCTTTCTTGATAGAATAGCAGATCATAGACGAGTAAAAAATTAAATACCGAGAAATTTTATCAAAAGATTTGATTTTGTCAAATCTTTTTTTCGTAAACTTGGTAAAATTTTTGCATGTGCCAAAAAATTCTGCTACAATGTTTTGGACAAATACAAAAATATTTCAAATAAAAATACATATGAATCTTTCTGATCCGCTTCTAGAAGCTGAAAAATCAATTCTAGAAACTCCAAAAACACAAACAAAAATCAAAATTTCTCGCGCAAAAATTCTTTTCACAACACGACCAAAAACTTTTGTGCGTCAACTTTTTTCGAGTGCCAAATTTTTTGTAACTTACATTGCACTTTCAACAACGATCTTTTCAGTGATGATGGGCGCTATGAATTTTAACGCGTATAGCGCGCGAGTGGCGCATTGGTTCAATCCTGATGCGTATGCGCATGCCGGTGAAAAAATGAATGATATTCTCAATAATTCTCACGCTGAAATTGCGGGTGCGAGACAAACGGAGGAAGATATTGAACAGCGCGCGATGATTGAAGAAAAAATTGCGGCGCAAAACCCAGAAATGGTGTATTCTCGAAAATATGCTTCAGAAAATTTGCTTTCCAACGTGCCTTTGCAGTCAGCAGAAAAAGCTTCATTTTCGGTAGCGCCACAAGAAAATCGTATCGTAATTCCGCGCCTCGCGAAAAATATTCCGCTCATTGATGTATATCATGACAAAAATACGCCATTTGAAGAAATGCATGAAATTTTCAAGCAAGAGCTTACCAAATGAATTGTTCGATATCCAGGAACAGCTCGTCCTGGCGAAAAAGGAAATGCCTTTATTTTTGGACATTCTTCCAATGTTCCTTGGATTAAAAGTGATTACAATGATGTTTTTGCATTGCTTGACACACTTGAAGACGGTGATGAAATTATTGTATATTATAATCAGAAAAAATTTGTCTACAAAGTGACTGACCGCACGACTGTAAAGCCAGGCGATACAGAAGTGCTTAACGCTCGTGACCCAAATAAAAAAGAAATTTCTCTCATGACTTGTTGGCCAATCGGAACAACGCTCGAACGGCTGATTATTTTTGGAGAATTGGTTGAAGAATCCGCATCATAATCATAAAATATGAATTATACTGGAATTTTTACATATAATACTTCGGTGCTTCTCTCAGCACCAGACAATCTGATCACGGCCATAATTGCTGTGGTTTTGTCAATAATTTTTGTATTGATCGCACGATATTTTTTGTTGGCGTGCGCTGGGTTTTTTCTTTTATATCAAGACAGAAAAAAATTTACGAATCGTAAAAAAACGCTTTCTGATTTGGTTTTGATGAAAGATATTCAGACAGAGCTCGAAAAAGAAATCGAACAAGCGACGCTCAAAGCAGCTTTTCAAAATTAAAAATTGCTTTTTCAAAATTTTTTCCTATAATACAAAAACTTTTTTAAGTTTTGTATTATGAAAACAGCTCTACAAGCAAAAGTTGGGACAGTTCTCAAAATTGATGGAGATATTTTTCTCGTGGTAAAACACGAAATGCGTCGTGGTGGACGCGGTGCAACCAATGTTACGATGCGCCTTAAAAACCTTATCCAGAACACAACTTCTGACCGTGTAATGGACGGAGAAGAAAAATTGGATGATGTAATTCTTGAGCGCTCAAAGGCAGAATTTTTGTACCAGTCTGGTGATGAATTTGCCTTTATGAATCAGGATACTTACGAAACAGTGGAACTTCACGCAGATGATATTGGTGACGCCGCAAATTATTTGAAAGAAGGACTTATCGTCGATCTTCAGACTTTTGAAGGAAAATTTGTTGGTATTGTTCTTCCAATTCGTGTAACACTTCAGATTACTGAATGTGAACCAACAGTTGCTGGAAATACAGCCGACGGAAAGGTAGAAAAATGGGCAACTCTTGAAACTGGCCTTCAGGTGAAAGTTCCAGGATTTGTAAACCAGGACGACCTCATCATCGTTTCAACAGAAGATGGCTCATACCTTGAACGCGCAAAATAATTTGACAAATAAAAATCCCAATTTGGGATTTTTTTGATGCAAGTTTTTTATCGTTTATTAGCATCCTGCGCGTTGTATGCTTTGAGATATGTCTGCGTTGACGCGTTCATATAAGTGGAAAGATTATTTCTGAGGCGAATATAATCATCATAAATAATTGCAAGCATCAAGTGTGCCGGATACGCTTTTTCCATATCCATAAAAGTTCGAATCGCACGCGGAAGCGTCGCATCGGCACGATGAATTTCGGTTTCAAGTGCTGTTGCATAATTATTGTATGATTTGGTCCAAGCTTCAGAATCTCTCGCGATTGTAGTCCCACTTCCGGTTCCAATAGCTTTTTCAACATTTTCAACATATGCACGATCGGCTTCAAGAGTTGTATCAAGATATGATAAATAATAACGATAATGGCAATATTGTCGCGTTGCAGAATTCACAATTTCTTGCATTACAGTCGTTTGATTAGCATCAGAATTATTGCACTGCAAATTATCTTTTTCTCGTTCGAGGCGAGTTTGCTCTTTGTTGAGTTGTGTTGTGATTTCGGAATTAGCTCCATTGAGGGTACTTTCTACAGTGTCACGAAGCCCTTTGAGAATGCGCAAACGAGAATTAACAATCGCACACGAAAACAATGAATTCATTGTACTTCGATACTGGATTCTTGCTACTTCAAGTGTTTTAAATCCAAAAAAATCTCCAATTCGACTCATATCAAGTTCGCTTGCGAGTCGATTTTTTTCTTCCGTAGAAAGATTGGAAAGATTCTGCGTTCGAGTAATTTGATGATTCACAGCGTTGGCTTTGAGTTCAGGATATTGAGGAATCGGGCGAATCGCATTATTTTTTCCCCAATATCGATCTGTGCTATCACAATAGGATTTTGCGCCATCAAGATACGACTGATAACTTTTAAAATCAGGGTTGTGTTCGCTCGGAATGATTTCGGCGTTCGCTGGGTTTTGCGTGAAAAAAATTCCAAAAATAACTCCAAGCGCCATCATCAATGTTCAAATATTTTTTTTCATAAATTTAAGAAATGCGATAAATAATATCTTTTTCCACAAATTCTCGTTCACGCGCGTATCGAAGTCGAGAAAATTCTTTGAGCGCTTCACCGATTTTTGGATCTCATTTTTCAAGCCACGGCCGCGGAACATCCAACGAAAAACCTTGGCTTGGTTGGCCGTCCACCGACAATCGAAGTGCCGCCTGAAATTTATCCATATTCATAAAATCATGATTGGAATATACTGGCGCAAATTGTTCTTCCAGCAATTTGGCATCTTCTGGGCCGATTTTGTAGCTCATCATGGAACCCACATTACCAAAAATCGCGTCTTTGAGATTGAGGCTAGATTTGGTAAGTGCGTCAGATTTTTGCAATTGCCCTAAATATTGGTGCGCAATAATCAGTCCAAGACGATATTTTCGCGCTTCCGAGAGAATTGACTCGATCGAATCCGTCACATAATTTTGGAATTCATCGATGTATAAGAAAAAATCTTTTCGCTCGCTCGCGGGCATTTGCTGGCGCTTCATTGCCGCCATTTGAATTTTGGAAACGAGAATAAGACCAATCAGGCTCGAATTGATATCACCCAAAACCCCCTTGGAAAGTGTTGCCAAAAGAATTTTTTGAGTATTCATAACATCCGTAATGTCAAACGCCGATTTTGTCTGACCGATGATATTTCGCATCAGCGTGTTGGTGATAAATGGACCAAATTTGGCAGCAAAAAATGGAATCATCTCAGCTTTTTCTCGGTCGCCCATCGCTGCATATGTCGTTTTCCACCAAGTTTTTACAATTGGATTTTTAATCGTTTGTACGCGTTCACGCTGGAAATTTTCATCCGTAAAAAGTTTAATCAACTCAATAAGCGTTCCACCTTCTGGATAATCCATGAGCGCGAGACAGCCATTTCGGAAATAATCCTGGATTCGTGGACCAAAAATTTCTGGTCCAAAAATTTTAATCATAATGCTCGTCGCCTCGCCAACGGCCATTTGTTTTTCATCATCAGTATCAGCTTCCAAAAGATTGAGTCCCATCGGACGACTCTGATCGGCTGGGTCGAAAAAAATCAAATCTTCCGCGCGAGTTTTTGGAATAAAATCCAAAAGTCCCGTCGCAAAATCTCCGTGCGGATCAAGCACCGCGAGCCCGCGTCCATTTCGCAAATCTTGGCGCGCCATCACCGACAAAATCGATGATTTTCCCGTACCAGTCTGCCCAATTACATAAAAATGACGGAAACGATCTTCGTTCGACAAATAAATTTTTCGGCGCTCACCACGGAAAATATTATCCCCGAGATACAATCCTTCGTGCGGAATATTTGTTGGCGCTTTCACAACACGAAAATGCTGCCATTTAATTTCTGGTTGCTTATTATATTTGGAATGCGGAAAATGAAAAAGTGTCGCGATTTCTTCAATATTGAGCAAAAAATTTTTCTGCCACCACGCAAATTGTCGCAAAATAAAATATTGAATCAAAACCGAAAGCGATTTGTGGCGCATCGGTCGAAAGCGATTGTACGCAGGCGACGCAAATTGAGAAAATGACGAAATAATATTTCTGAGTTCCGCGTTTGCAATCGCATCATCATCTGCTGTCACAATAACTCGCACCATCACAAGAAATCCTGTTTTTTTCACTTTTTCTTTCATGAGGCCTTCATCGTCAATCGGATCTTTTTCGTCGATTTCTGGCTCATCTTTTTTATTTTTTTCTTCGGGATCTTGGAAAAAAATTTCTAAAAATCCACGCATCCACACGAGCGGATTGAATGAAATATATCGGCGTTTTCCGGGATTTTTTTCTTCTTTTCGAATCATTTTTTTGATACGATTTTGCCAATCGTCATCCTCAGGTTTGAGCAAAATTTGAATCGTAGCGGAAGTATTTTCGCTGAGGCGACCAAGCGCCGACAAAATCGCATTCATACTATCCGATTCGAGTTTTTGATACGTTCGAATTGGGAATTCATCGCCTTTTTTGAGAATCATCGCCTCGCCCAACACGGATTTTCTGTTTTCAAAAATATTGATTTCGCTTGTTTCTTCGATGAGACAATCCGGATAAAAACCAATAATTTGCTTTTCAACGAGCAATTTGGATTTGCGCGGCACCACGATATAAAAATAAATTTCGTTCGCGTGCGCCGTATATTCGAAAGAAATATATTCCTGCCCCAGAAGCCAGCCCAAAAAATTCCCGCGATAGAGCGATTTGAGATTGGACAAAAGTTGCTCCATGAGAGAAATTTGTTCTTTAAAATCTCGAATTGTTTCCTTTTTTTCGTCGCTGTCGCTGTCTTTTCGAGCCATCACTACACGCAAAAAAGCCATTTCCTTCGAACGGCGTTTTGCGATATTTTTGCGATATTGCCACCAGAAAAAAAACAGAAGAGCAATCGTCGCAATAATGATGAGAAAAATTTTCCCAAGCTGCATAATAATGAATTAGAATGTGATTCCTTCGAGAATGAAAAATCTAAAAATTGCGTGGCTCGCGACGAGCAAAACCAGCCCAATCACGATATAAATAATAATTTTTTTCGCGCGAGAAATTTTTTCTTCATCACCCCCAGAAATAAATAAAAGCCAACCCGCGTAAATCGCCATCAAAATACAAAAAATCGTCAAAAATGTATTGAAATATTTGATAATATTGGCAAAAAGTTCCACCGCACCTTCAAATCTGGCCTCAGAATTGCTGGTACATGGTGTTTTCGCCAAATCCCAAACATGACCACTCATTTGCTCACATTTTGGAACACCGCTGTACAAAAGTGAAACGATTCGATGAGGAATTTGAATCAAAATAAATCCCACTAATGCAAAAATCAGCGTATTTTTCCCTTTTCCAAATTTTTCTTCGTCGCCTGACCCTGTTACGATAATATAAAATGCGTAAATCATCATCGCGAGGAATATGAATCCCGTAAAATAATATACCAGCCCCACGAGTGGTTCCAAAATATTATTCCAAAATTCCCATCCCCATTCAGCATCAATAATAACCGAAGTTCCATTGCTTGGATTTTTGAGAAGCGTCGCCCAAATAGAATACGCCATTTGAAGCAAAATCGCACCCGCCGCGGTCCAGGCAATATTATATTTCCATTTTTTTACATCATCATCACTTCCGTCTGATGTGAACAATTTTATCACGCCGATAATCAAAAAAATTACCGCAAT
>ERZ773267.707-NODE-707-length-20914-cov-10.993384_pt1 | contig 20914 bp, 8 predicted proteins | sample MGYA00511959_ERZ773267 | MGnify/ENA primary metagenome ERZ773267 (study PRJEB29015, sample SAMEA2738165) | human oral metagenome | biome: human oral; feature: human-associated habitat; material: saliva | place: China | collected 2240 ... | reverse complement strand
TTACATCATGTTTTCTTATAAAAAAAGCATTTTCCCAACATATTCTTTCACCAGATAATTCTTTAAATGAAAAAAACAACCCTCCAACGGATTGTTTCACTATACTATCAGACAAGGTCACGGACTTCTTTCAAAAATTTAGCAAAAGAAACAGCTCCTTTAATGATTAGAAATCCTCCTATCCACTCGGTCGCTGAAAGAAATCCCAGTACGCCACCAATGATAAATAGAATAGAAGGCAACTTTCGAAGTTGTTGGTCTTCTTCAAAATAGATTAGCATAAAGGTCCCTATTGCAATCATCAAAATCTTAAAAAATGTCAGGAGCAAGGAGAAGGCAACCGTGACGACCAGCACCTTTGAAGGATCTTTATAGATGAGAGCCCCAGTATAGGATAGCAAAAATCGTAGGACAGGCCCCAAAAGTAAGGTCACTCCTGCCAACATGCCCAGTCTCCAATTGAGTCGAACCAATCTATCTCTCTCCATAAAAACCTCCTTCTCTCGTAGCTATCATTCTACCATATTTACCCCTGAAACAAAAGACCTTCTCAATCACAAACAAATCGCCTACCCGCTTTCAGATAGCCGAACATAAAAAGAGAAGATCTGTCGATCCTCCCTTTTCATTTTCCAACCCTTATTTCTTAAAAATAGAGGTTCTGAAGTCTTTTGTTTGGTCAAGATAAGCCTTAAAGATTGCTCTCTTCAACTTATGAACGGCACTGTCGATTTCTGGATCATAATTACTCCAACGTGAACCTTCAGCATCCTTGAGAACAGCTTGGTCCATGAGGGCTTGCAATTCACTCACTCGATTGATGGTCTTTGTCGCATAGCTTGGCCATGATTTTGTCGGATCTTTAAAGGTCACTTGCTTCAAGTCCCCAAACTGCTTCACACGTTCATTGTACATAGCTTTCTTGAAATCTGCCCAAGATAAATACTTCCCTTCAAATACCTTGTCCAGTACAAGATCATCTGTCACCAATCCGCGTTCTTTACCATAGAGATTGATGGTTTTACCTTTTTGTTTGGCCGCTTCTTCGTATTGATTTGAGATATAAGGTACCATTCCATCCTTAAAGCCTTTGGCAGCCAGAAGTTCGTAAGCGATCCGACGTCCCATAAGGTCCCCTGGCGTGCCTTTCTCACTGCTGAGAGCTGAATAGATTGGGGCAAAGAGTTTAATTGTATAGTAGCCATTTCGTTCATAGTCGCCAGACTGGTACTCACGAGCTGACAAGATGTTATGGTCAATCAAACTCTCAAAGCTGGTCAATTTTTGGGCCTCTTCTGCTGTCAATTCTTTGACTACGTTAGTGGCATAAACCTCATTTCCATCTGCTGGATCTTTCACATACTTGTTCTCAATTTTTCTGAGAGCCGCCATTTTCTGGTAAACATTCAGTTTCTTAACAATTGACTGCCCTTCGAGATATTCCAGCATGTAGATGAGATCAAACATATTATGGACATAGTTCTGAAGATCTGCAGCGTTTTGGAATCTCTCTGTCGGATCCAAGACTTGCAGACGGGAGTCCTCTGTACTATCTGATGTTGAGTGTTTCAAGATGGAGTTGATGGTGAGGGTTGCGTCACTTGGTTGGTCAGGGGCTTGCAATAAACCTTTTGCAAAGAACTCTGGTCCCAAGCCACTTCTTCGACCATGGCCGCCAAGGTAAATATCCTGATCGGAATCATGGGTCATCTCATGGGTATACGTAATAGCGCCATCCTTGTCGAGCATGCGGTAAGACATATAGTAGACGCCATCCCCTGTTGCGTAGGCTCCATGCTGGTTGTGTACTACCTTATTGCCAACTGGTCCAAAGAAGTTCTTCATAGCTGGATTGGCGCTATCAAACTTAGCCTCCACTGTAGCTTTTCCAGATGTTGTGTCATCACCGAACTTATAGGCATCATAAAGGAGAATCGTACGATAGAGTTTTTCACGTGACTGTTCATCTAAAATACGATACCAATAATCGTAGTGATCACGCTGACGTTTGGCTGTTTCACGCGCATTTTCTTCAACAAAATCATTGAGAGCCTTGCCCGCTTTATGCTCGCTATTGCGGTAGCGATCATAGGCTCCAAATCCTAAACTAGACATAGTTGAGATAACAAAGACGGATCTCTCTGGCAAGGTTAGGAGAGGCAAGACCATATTGCGGTATTTCCATGTGGCACTCGTGATGCGGTCATAGACACCGATAGAATACTTGGTCCCAACTTGTCCTTGTTTTGTTTTCACCTCTTCGATAGTGGATTTTTCTTCGACGATGTAAGCCTTGGTCTCTGATTTAAACCAGTCATTGTTACTTGTATTTGGTAAAAAGACTTTTCGGTAATGTTCTAACGTGCTAAACAAATCTTTCGTTCCATGTTGACTGGCAAGACTGATACCATAAGTATCGACATTATTCTTAGCTAGAAGATTGTTAAAGCCAGATTTACCTAACTCAATCAGAGTATCGAGTGGTGAAGCATTTCCCTTACCAAAGAAGTCCAGATGGTACATAAGTAGGTCTTTGACATTCACCTGACCATAGCTAAAGTTATACCAACGTTCCAGATAGGTCAAGCCAAGTAGCAAGGCTTCCTTGTTGTGCTTGATTTTATCTACAAGATAGCCCTTGGTAACTGAGTTATCGCCAGCAAGTCCAGCATCTGCTGACAAGAGCTTTTTCAAACTGTCTTCCAAATGTTCCTTTGTTTTGGCGAACTGGTCTTCTAGGTAGAGCTCAGTTTGCTTGACGTTTGGAGAAATACCAAGTGTCTTTCTGATCGCTTCTGAGTGGTAGTCAACCTTTTGTAAGTCAGGTAAGACTTGCTTGATGATAGAGCTTTGATCGTACAAGAATTGGTTTGGCGTATAGAGAAGTCCAGTATTTCCTAGACTATATTCTGCTAATTTGGCGAAATCAGCCTGGTATTTGAGATTTAGTTTCTCAGATGAATGGTCCTTGTAGTGTAGCAAGAGTTTGTTTGCAGTCTCTTTGTTAGAAACAATGTCTGTGATGACTTGGTTATCCTTCATCATGACTGCTGACAAGAGTTCTTTTTGATATAAAAGACTGTTCTCATTGACCAGATTTCCGTATTTGACGATAGTTGCCTTGTTGTAGAAAGGTAGCAATTTTTCAATATTTTTATAAGCCAAAGCGCGCTTAGCTTGATAATGGGCCACCTTAGAAAAGTCACTATCTTTCTTGCCACTTGTTGAGAGGGGCTCCACTGTTGGTAGAGTGAGAGGATTGATTGCTGCTTTCTTGCTTGCAATTTGAGAAGCATCTAGCATGGTTCCCCTTTCTTCAAAGGATTCCTTGCTGACGACCTCATCCTTGACTAAAGTGACATTGTAGACTCTGTTGGCCTTACTGCTGAATGTGTCCTTCACCTTCATTCCATTATAGTGGTAACCGGTAATGGCATTTCCGTTGGTTACATTGACATCACTGAGAACATTGGTCAATTTTCCAGCATGCTGTTCCTCATTAGTTTTTCGATCCCACAAATAGCCTGCTACTCCCGCGACTCTACCAAAGTGCTTGGCATTGTTAATATCGCCTTCAGCATAGCTATCTTGGATTTGTGCATCCTGATCTACTAGACCTGCAAGACCACCCACTGTCTGATCTGAACTATTTGTGTTGGATGAAATGGCTACTGTCGCTTTTGACTTGGTAAGTAAAGCCTTGTCACCTGTCAAATGACCGACCAGACCACCAATATTGTAGGCAGCAGTCGTTTCATAAGTGTTGATAATTCTTCCCTTGAAACTGCTCTCTGTGATGCTTGATTGCTCCGCCTTAGCTAGCAAACCACCGATACCGCGTTCACCTGCTAGAACACCATCAACGTGAACTTGCTTAATCTTTGTGCCATTCTGGGCTTCATAGGCCAGTGAACCGATATCATCTTTCCCTGAAATGGAGACATTTTTCAGACTTAATTTTTCTACTTTAGCGCCACTCAAGGTTTCAAATAGAGGCTTTTTCAAGTTATAAATAGCATACTGCTTGCCATCTTTTTCACCGATCAACTGACCAGTAAAGGTGCCCTTGATATAGGATCTTTCATCAGGACCCAACTCTACTTCGTTGGCGTTCAAGCTAGATGCTAAATGATAGGTTCCAGAGAGATTCTGCTTGATAGCATTGACCAGGTTGCTAAAGGAAGTAAAGGTTGTCGTTTCCTCTGTAGCCTTCTTAGCTAGGTAGAAGGTGAAATTGTCAGCATATTTATTTTCTAGCTCTTGCTGGAGTTTCTCAGCCTTGGCTGTAATTTTATAAACTGTCTGACCATCTTTCGTTTCAGCCGTTATTGAAGAAACTGGTAGATAGACATCTTTAAATGACGAAGATTTGACTTTGACAAAGTAAGTTTCTGTATTCTTTGGAACACTGTCTAAAGAAACATGTTGTTTGTAAGTACCATTGATCTGACTATACAACTCCAGATCCGAAACATTTCTTAGCTCAAGCGTCTTCTCTGGATCTTTTTCTTTTGGTTTTTCTGTTGGAGTTTCCGGTTTTACTTGCTCGGTATTACCCGTATACTCTGGAAGAGGAGCAATTTGTTCGGGTTCAACAATGGCTCCAGATTGGGTGCCTTTATACTCTGGAAGGGAAGACTGGATTTCTGGTTCAACGATAGCACCAGCCTGGGTACCCTGATACTCAGCTTGTGGAGCGACTTGCTCTGGTTCCACTATGGCACCTGATTGAGTATCTGTATATTCTGGTTTTTCAGCTGTTTCAGGGGCAACAATCGCTCCCGCTTGAGTTCCTGTATACTCTGGTGTCGGTGGCACCTGTTCAGGATCTACGATTGCTCCAGACTGCTCGCCTGTATATTCTGGTTTCTCAGCCGTTTCTGGTTCCACCAAAGCACCAGACTGGACACCCCCAACCTCTGGCTCAACTTGTTCTGGCTCGACGATAGCACCAGCTTGAGTCCCCTGATACTCAGGTAATGGAGATACTTGCTCGGGTTCAACGACTGCTCCAGCTTGGGTGCCAGTATATTCTGGTTTTTCAGCTGTCTCTGGGGCTACAATCGCTCCCGCTTGATTCCCATTGTATTCTGGTAATGGAGCCTGCGTCTCAGGCTCTCCTTTTCTTGCAGACTGAGGTGCCTCACTTGCAGCAACTGCCTTCTTAGTCCCTTTTTCTACTATACGTGGCAAGGCTTCTTCTACCTTGGTCGAGAGAACTTCTCGGGAAATTTCTTGGTTTTCAACAGTGAAAATGCGAACGACTTCAACCTTCTTCCCAACATGACCTTCTTGTTTGACACGAATGGTTCCCTCTGCTAGTTCTGGATTTTCTTGAACCACTTCTGAAAAGTCTAGTTTGGTTACAATTTCTTGGTCTTTGTATAGGAGCTCTGGTTTGTTCACACGACCAGCCAAGACTTCATCCTGAGGATCCACACTAGCAATACCGGACGGCTTTTGATTGGATGAATCTTGAGATGGGATTGGCTTGTCAGCAGGGCTTGTTGGAGACGGAGCTTTCTGCTCATCTCCTACCTTTTGCCCACCTTCATTGGTCTGAAAATGAGGTTGAACCGTGTAGTCAAATTTCTGATCCCTAGCAGCAGTTTCTTGCAGACTAGAGTCCTTGTCTTGCTTAATATAGCCTAGGTAAGTATAACCCGATAGGGTGCGTGGCAAAGGCAGACTATCTCCTTGGGATAATTGGTATTCCTGATTGTATTGGAGCAAAAGCTGATTTTCAATAGCCTGAACCGAAGAAGCCAAACCACTGCCCATTCCTGCTACCAAAACCACATTCAAGAGAGCTTTCTTTTTGCCTTTCTTTTTGGATACAACAAAAATAAGAAGGCCAATTGAAGCTAGGGCTCCACCTGATAAAACACTAGTAAGACTATGCTGCCCACCTGTATTGGGCAACTGACCTAGCTGAGCTTTCTCATCCATACGATAGACTAGATAATAGGTGCTCTCACTATCTTCAGCAATTTTAGGAATGTCCTTGACAATCAAGTCCTTTTCTTGCCCACTCAACTCCGTATCCGTCACATATTTGTAGTGAACAGCTACATTTTCTTGAGCAAATACAGTTCCACTGCTCGCAATGGACACAAAAAATAGGCTTGAAATCGAAGCTGACACAAGACCAATTGCTAATTTTCGTAAGGAAAAACGATGCTGCTTCTCTCCAAAAATCTTTTTCATTCTAAATCCTCTCGCTTTTTAACCTTTATCAAGAAAATAACTAGGATTATATTTTGATATAGGTATTTCACATCCACCATTATACTATAAAAATACTTCCTTGTCCCAAATAAATGCTTTAGGTTTTACGAATTAAAAAGTTTATTTATCCTATCAGATTTATCTCTTACTTGGTAAGAAAAAAGAAGGCTAACCGCCTTCTCTTATTTTAAAATATTCCTAACAAAAAGTCGTTATTCTTGAACATCGAATTTTTTCAAAAGTCCAAAGTAGAGGGAGCCACCAATGATTGTCAAAATTCCTCCTACCCAGCCCAAGAATGGGATCAATCCAACAGCACCACCCACGATAAACAAGACAGACGGTGCAGGAGTCACACGCTCATCTTCCTTGTAATAAACAATAGCTACAATTCCTAAAACCAAGATTGCAATTTTCACCAATGATAAAATAATTGAAAAAATCGTCAATAGCCCAACTGTTGCATCTGAGTCCTCCGTTGCCGCAGCAGCACCGACAGCTATCATAAACATAACAACTGGAGCCAACAGCAAGACAATACCTGAAATAAGACCAAAAATCGCATTTACGCGAGCAAGTGTATTTGTTTTCATCTGAATCTCCTTAAAAATTTGTACAGCTATCATTTTATCATATTTTCATGAAAAACAAAAGGAATTTCAAAATGAGGATACTAGATGATGAATGATTTCAAATTTCTATCTAAACATGCTAAGAAGGATATAAAAAATCTATAGATTGGTTTGTCAGTCCATTCGTTTTTAGTAGTAAGCTAGCAATTTTCATAGAAAAAAGAAGATCACTTGGATCTTCTTTTTTCGTATCTATCTTTGCAAGATGCTTATTTTTCAAAGATTGACTGTCTGAAGTCGTCTGTAGCACGTAGATAAGCGTTGTAAATCTTCTTCTTGAGCAGATTGACCCAGCTAGATTCGACACGGCTAGTAGCATTGGTAATGTTGCGTACATCCTCTGCTACTGCTGCGTCCATCAGTCTTTGCATGTCTGCATAAGAGCGAATGGTTACTTTCTTAGTACTATTTGGATTTCTGAGTTCGTACTCAATAGTGATTGGTTTGAGCTTGGTTAGCTTATCAATCCGCTCTTGGTACATAGCCTTCTTGAAGGCTACCCAGGAGTCATATTCACCCTTAAATACATTTTCCAAGACTTTCTGGTCTGTCACAAGACCAACATCTCTTCCAGACCATCCATCCCACGTTTTCATCCCTTCATCGAAGGCTTCCTGAGAGTACTGACCAGAAACATAAGGGACAAATCCTTCATGGTAGCCCTTGGCTGCCAGTAATTCATAGGCTGTGCGACGGAACATAACGTCACCTGGCGCTCCATTTGGATTGCTCAAGGCTGAGTAAATCGGTGAGAAGAGGCTGAGGCTCAGGTAGCCATTTCGGCCGTATTTCCCACTATCCTTGTTCTCACGACGAGTGATCACATCATTTTCAATCAGAGAGTTAAAGGTCTTCAGCTGCTTGATTTCTTCAGCAGTGAAGCTTCGCGTCTGGTTACCAGCGTGGGTCTCCTTACCATACTTATCTGTAATATAGTAATTTTCCATCTTCCTGAACCACTGTAACTTGGCAGCATCGCTCTGCTTCAGCATAGAAGTACCTTCTAGATAGTCCAAGGTGTAGATCATGTCAAACATACCATGGACATAGTGTTGCAGGTCGGCTTCATTTTGAACACGTTCCTTGAAATTATAGGTATGCATACGTGTCTTAGAATCCTTGTCCACCTTGAAGAGAGTATTGAGCGTAATAGTTGGTTCATCTGCACTCGGCGAAGACTGCAAGAGTCCGCGAGCATAGAGTTCCGCACCTAGTCCCTCACGACGACCATATCCTTCAAAGTAAATAGCACCGTCAGAGTTATGGGTCATCTCATGCGTGTAGACTGAGTTACCATAGTCTTCCAACAATTTAGCAGCATCAAAGTGAGTTACACTACCCGTAGCATAGGCATTATAACCCTTGCTTGGATACCACTTGCCGGCAGGTCCGAAGAACTCCTGCATAGCTAGAGATTTTTTATCATTAGCTGGAGCCCAATATTTTTGACCATTCTTGTCAATCAATGAGAATCCGTCATAAACCAGAACAGAACGGAAAAGCTTGTCCTTGCTTTCTGGGCTGAGAATCTTGTACCAGAAATCATAGTGGTCGCGCTGGTATTCAGCAGTTTTTCTCACTCGGTCTTCGACATATTCAGCTAGTTCTGCATCTGTACGCACTCTGTTATTGGCATCCAGGCGATAGCGATCATAAGCTCCCATAGAGAGGGTAGACATATTAGAGATCGCATAGACACCTTTCTCCGTCATGGTCAAGAGTGGCAGGAGCATTCCTTTGTGTTCCCAATTATCTGCAGTAATCTTGTCATAAACACCAACAGAATACTTGCTCTTGCCCTCGGCTGCGTCCTGAAGCTGTCTCGCTTCTGCTACATCCGACTTAGCCTCAACAATGTAGGCTTTTGTATTGGTCTTGAGCCATTCATTATTGGTCTTATAAGGTAGGAAGAGCTGACGATAGCCTTCAAGGTAATTGAAGAGTCCTCGTTTACCAGTTGCTTCAGAGAGCGAATTATCATAAGCTGTATAGTTGTTCTTAGCCTTGAGATTCTCAAGTCCTGATTTCCCTAAAGCTATGATTGTATCAAGAACCGAAACGTCATTTTTACCGTAGAAATCCATCTTGTAAGCCGACAGGTCTTTGACATTAAAGGTATCATAGTTGATATTGTACCAACGGTTAAGGTAAGTCAGCCCCAATAGGAAAGCTTCTTTATCAGCAAGAATCTTCTTAACAAGATAATCCTTAACTACTTCACCTTCAGTATTGATAGCCTTATCCATAGCCAGAACTTTTCGTAGTTCTGTTGACAGTTTGCTTTTCACTTGCGTAAATGCGGTGTCTAAGTATAGTTCATCCAAAGAAGTATCTGCTGCTACTCCAAGAGCTGTTCGCATAGCTGGCGAATCAAGAACGATCTTGTTTAACTCTGGCAGGACTTGATTTAGAATACTAGTATAATCTGATACAAAGGCTTCTGGAGTATAAAGAAGGTCTAACCCCTTGATACTATACTCAGCAATGCCTCGATTTACGAAATCTCCCTGATAAGATATTTCTAGGTAGTCAATGGTATTGTCCATGTAGTGCAGCATCAAACGATTGATTCCAGTTTTATTGCTATGAATATCAGTGATAACCTGGTCGCCCTTCATCGGAACAACATCCAGTAGGTACTCCTTGTTCAACTTATGATTTTTCGGAATCTTGTTAGCAAACGAAACAATGGTTTCTTTATTGTAGAAAGGAAGCAGTTTCTCCATATTTGCATAAGAATATCCGCGGTCAAATTGAGCATTGTTTACTTGACCATAGTCGACAAAACGCATATTTAGATTCGTGTCATCTAGGCTAGTTGTTATGTCCATAGCAGTCAGTTTTTCTTCCATTTCTTCTTGAGTAATGGTAGAAGTAACAAACTGATCGTTTTTCAAGGTTTCACTTTTGGCAACTTTATATGCTTGTGTAATGCGGTCGTTCTTGTATCCCTGATCCCCAGAAATACTGTAAACATTTGTACCGCTAACATTACTGATAACATTATCAACTAAACCATTAAAGTAGTTCGAACCGACCACTCCACCGATTTGACCGTTAGTGGTTGAATTATATAGTTTTCCTGTCACATAAGATTTGGTGATTCGAGCATTGTTTTCTAGACGTCCAACCAAACCACCAATACGTTGTTCATTTGATCGCGCACCGCTAATAATCGTTACATCTGCTTTACTTTGGCTAAGAAGAGATTCTCCTCCTTTAAGGCTCGCAACCAAACCACCTACGTTATAAGCTTTGATGTGTTGATTGTTAGATAGGATGGTACCCGTAAAGGAACTATTGGTAATCTTCGTATTGGTTCCATTAACTACAAGACCCGCTACGTTAGAAGCGTTGCCTACTACCGATACTCTCCCCTGAACAGAAACGTCAGTGATTCGCGCATTCTCCGCATTGCGTGCCAGCGCAGCTGAGTCATAGGTACCCACGATATTCACGTCTTTAAAGTCGATATTGGAAATTGCAGACCCACTCTTGAGGTTTTCAAATAAGGGCTTGACTAGATTATAAATGGCGTATTGCTTACCATTATGACTACCTGTCAGACTACCTGTGAAGTTCCCTTTAAGATAGACATAATCCGCAGGAGCTAGGTTGACCTTGCTCGCATCCAAATCAGCTCCCAGAACATAATTTCCTGCCATATTTCGCTTCATAGCGTCTACCAATCCAGCAAAGCTGGTGTAGACATTTTGCTGACTTGGGACTGCCTTACTGATGTAGAAGTCGTGCCCAGACTTGTAGCCCGCTTCACTTTCTTGGACTAGTTCAGGAAGGGTTACATTAACCTTATAGACTGCCTTGCCATCTTTTTCTGCTTCGGAGATACTCTGAACTGGTAGGAGAATTTCTTTGGATTCGCTTGATTTGATCTTGACGAAGTAGGTAGACAGATCCGTAGGCATAGAACTCATCGATACAAAGCGCTTATATTGGTCGTTTTCTTTATGATAAAACTCAACAGAATCAATATCACGGAAGGCAATCTTCTTGTATTCTAACTTAAAGTTACGACTGTCTGTTTCAAACTCAGTAAAGCTGCCATTATCCAGTTCATAAGTCAACTTAGTTTTCAAAGTATAACCTGTATAGTAGTCTAGGTCGCCAATTTTCAAGCTACCAGCAAAGTTAGTAATCGGAAGAGTGCGAACCAGCTGATCTCCCTGGTACAATTCTGCAGTCGCTGAACGGAAGGATTTGGTCTGGTCTTCCAATCTATATTGGACCGTAACCGACTTATCATCGGCATTCTCAGTCAGACTTAGAATCGAAACTGTCGGCTTGACTTTAGGTATTCCATTCAGCGCTTCTTTGGTTGCTGTCAGGCTAGCAAGAACTTGATTGACTTGCACTTGTGTAGCAGTTTGATTGTTCAAAACTCCTTCAGCCTTAGTCAATTCGTCAGTATAAGCTGTCTGCTTATCTGAATCCGCATTCTTATATTTAACAGAAGTTTTAACTCTTGGATTTAAATCGTATTCATTTTGTAGAGCCGTTTTGACAACTTCAAGACCACTTAATTGAGCCTTGGCTTGATTGATTTGTTCCACCAATTGGTTGACTTCTGCTTGGCTGGCTTGGGATTGACTCAGAATCGCTTGACCTGCCGTCAAAGCAGCATCATAGTTAGCTTGATGACTCTGACTATCGTTGAAATAACGGGCCTGAGCTTTAATCTGATCCGCTTCTGCTAAGAGATTATGCAGTGAAATTAAATCGAACTCTTCTAAAGCGTCTGCTTTCGGTGGATCGTTCGGTACCATGTTTGGCTTAGCCGTGCCGACCTTGACCACTTGCGTTACGGGAGCTAGAGTTTCCTCATTGGACAATTCTTGGCGGTCAACCTCTTGACCGTTAGAACTGTAGACGCGAGTCTTAATAGTTCGTTCGCCTTGGACTCCTGGAGTGGCGATTTGACGAGCATCTCGAACAAGCTCATCGGTTTCTTCTTCACGAATGTTAAAGTTGATTTTTTCAACGCGCGTTTCGTCGGTATAAGTCAACGGATACTCTGGTAAAGCATCTGCTTTCGGTGCATCACTTGGTACCATATTTGGTTTAGCTGTTCCGACTTTGACAATTTGCGTTACAGGAGCTAGGGTTTCCTCATTAGACAACTCTTGGCGGTCAACCTCTTGACCGTTAGAACTGTAGATACGAGTCTTAATCGTGCGCTCTCCCTCAACACCTGGTGTTGCGATTTGGCGCGCATCTTGAACAAGCTCATCGGTTTCTTCTTCACGAGTGGTGAAGTTAATCTTCTCAACGCGAGTTTCGTCAGTGTAAGTTAGTGGATACTCTGGCAGAGCCTCTGCTTTCGGTGGATCGTTCGGTACCATAGTCGGTTTAGCCGTGCCGACTTTAACGATTTGTGTTACTGGAGCCAAGGTTTCTTCATTCGAAAGTTCTTGGCGGTCAACAACTTGACCATTGGAACTGTAGACACGAGTCTTAATCGTGCGCTCTCCCTCAACACCTGGAGTTGTGATTTGACGAGCATCTTGGACCAATTCATCCGTAGTTTGTTCTTCAATGTTGAAGGCTATTTTCTCTACACGAGTTTCGTCGCTATAAGTCAATGGATACTCTGGCAGAGTTTCTGATTTTGGCGCATCGTTTGGTACCACGCTTGGTTTAGCCGTACCGACTTTGACGATTTGTGTTACGGGAGCCAAGGTTTCTTCATTCGAAAGTTCTTGACGGTCAACAACTTGACCATTAGAACTGTAGACGCGAGTCTTGATAGTTCGTTCGCCTTGGACTCCTGGGGTCGCGATTTGACGAGCATCTCGAACCAATTCATCCGTTTCTTCTTCACGAATAGTGAAGTTAATCTTCTCAACGCGAAGTTCGTCAGTGTAAGTTAGCGGATACTCTGGCAGTGCGTCTGCTTTTGGTGCTTCATTTGGTACCATATTTGGCTTAGCCGTGCCGACTTTGACGATTTGTGTTACAGGAGCCAAGGTTTCTTCATTCGAAAGTTCTTGACGGTCAACAACTTGACCATTGGAACTGTAAATGCGAGTCTTAATCGTGCGCTCTCCCTCAACACCTGGTGTTGCGATCTGACGAGCATCTTGAACCAATTCATCCGTATATTGCTCCTCGATATTGAAGGCTATTTTCTCTACGCGGGTTTCATCTGTATATGTCAGCGAATACTCTGGTAAAGCATCTGCTTTCGGTGCATCACTTGGTACCATGCTTGGTTTAGCCGTGCCGACCTTAACAACTTGCGTTACGGGCGCCAAAGTTTCTTTATTAGATAACTCTTGGCGGTCGACCACTTGGCCATTAGAACTGTAGACACGAGTCTTGATGGTCCGCTCACCTTGTACTCCCGGAGTCGCGATTTGACGGGCATCTTGAACAAGCTCATCGCTTTCTTCTTCACGAATGTTAAAGTTGATTTTTTCAACGCGCGTTTCGTCAGTGTAAGTTAGCGGATATTCTGGCAGTGCGTCTGCTTGCGGTGGATCGTTCGGTACCATGTTTGGTTTAGCCGTACCGACTTTGACGATTTGTGTTACAGGAGCCAAGGTTTCTTCATTCGAAAGTTCTTGACGGTCAACAACTTGACCATTAGAACTGTAGACGCGAGTCTTGATAGTTCGTTCGCCTTGGACTCCTGGGGTCGCGATTTGACGAGCATCTCGAACAAGCTCATCGGTATATTGCTCCTCGATGTTGAAGGCTATTTTCTCAACACGAGTTTCGTCAGTATAAGTCAACGGATACTCTGGAAGAGTTTCTGATTTTGGCGCATCGTTTGGTACCACGCTTGGTTTAGCCGTACCGACTTTGACGATTTGTGTGACAGGAGCCAGAGTTTCCTCGTTAGACAACTCTTGGCGGTCAACCTCTTGACCATTGGAACTGTAGACACGAGTCTTGATGGTCCGCTCACCTTGTACTCCCGGAGTGGCGATTTGACGACTTCCTTCTGGAATCTCATCTGTATATTGCTCGTCAATAGAAAAATCAATCTTTTCTATTCTAACCTCATCATTTGTAGTCAATTCCAACTCAGAAGTCTCATGAATAGGAGCTGTATCAGGAGTTGTACCATATTCCGTCAATTCTGGAATCTCTTGAACTAGAGTTGTCTCGGGACTGGTTCCGTACTCTGCCAATTCCGGAACTTCGTGAACTGGGGATGTTTCAGGACTGGTGCCATATTCCGTCAGTTCTGGAGTCTCACGAACTGGGGTTGTCTCAGGACTAGTTCCGTATTCTGTCAATTCTGGTGCTTCATGAACTGGAGTTGTCTCAGGACTGGTGCCATACTCTGTCAATTCCGGAACTTCATGAACTGGAGCCGTTTCAGGATTAGTTCCATATTCCGTCAATTCCGAAATTTCATGAACTGGCGCTGTTTCAGGATTTGTACCATATTCTGCCAATTCTGGAACTTCATGAACAGGCGCTGTTTCTGGAGTTGTGCCATATTCTGTCAATTCTGGAACTTCGTGAACTGGAGTTTCTTTTGGTATCGAGTTAGTTGGAGCTGTTCCAACTAAAATAATTTCAGAAACAGGTTCAAGCGTCACTTGATCAGAAATCATTTCGCTTTTTACGATTTCTTGATTCTCACGATAATGACGAGTCACAACTGTACGTTGGCCTCGAACACCTGATTGTATGACTTTTGATTGACCTTGAGCCAATTCATCGGAATACTGGTATTGGGTCTGATAAGGGAGATCTTGAACCGACTTTTGTTCACTAATTTTTAATTCTGGCAATTCATGAACTGCTCCAAGGCGAGCGAGTTCTCTCTCCTTAGTAGCGATAGCTTCTCTATCTTGCTCTGTCAGACCGTCTTCCTTATCCGAAACAATCTCTTTTGTATTCGGATTTGTTTCACTCGGTTTAAGTTCACTTCCCTTCTCTTTTTCCAAGTCCAGTGTCAGATTTTCCTTCTGAGCAGAATGAGCTAAATGACTATCATTTTGTTCTTCATTCTTTAGATAACCGATATAGTCGTAACCGTCAATTTTCAATGGTGCTGGCAGTGCATCTCCAAGACCCAAGTTAAGACTTTGATTATATGCAGCGAGCTCGATATTCGTCACTGCTAAGACTGTTGGAGATAACAGCATGGATCCCATCCCAGTTACCAACAAAATCGAAGATAAATACCTCTTCCCATTCCTGCCTCTAACAACTACAAGTACTAGTAATGCAAGACCCATCGCTGTAAAAGTTGATTCCCAAAGGCCAGAGTGACCTGTCTTAGGCAATACTCCAGATGAATCCCCTTGAGTAGTCGGACGATAAACTAAATAATAGGTCTCTGAAGCATCCTCAACATACTTTGGAATCTCCCTTATCAAGGCACTCTTCTCTGCCTCCGTCAATTCAGACTCCACTACGTAGTGGTATTTGACCTGAGCAGACTGCTGACTTTGAATTTCTGCTGCCTTTACAGAAGTCAAGTCCCCAGTTATTTGCCCACTCAAAAAGAAGCTTCCAATAGTGGCAGAAACCAATCCAACTGACAACTTTCTGAAAGAAAAACGTTGTCGTTTTTCTCCATAAAACTGATGTTTCATTCTAAAGATTTCCTTTTCAATATATTATTCAATCCTTTCTATTCTACCTGATTTCACTTGATTATTCAAATTATTTGTCGCGATTTTTAGAAACAACACATGCTTTTGAAAAGTACCAAAACACGACTCCTCTTTTTAAAAAAATCTCAAAAATCAACTTAAAACGAGCCCCAAAATTATTAGATTTCTGCATCTTTGTTCTAAACTTTTTCCAGCAAAAAAGAGAGAAATGACTTCCTCTCTTTTTCCTTTTCTTCTCATCTTAAACTATGAGAAGACATATTTCTAATCTGATTATTTGGCTTCAAATCCTTCTGCAACTGCATCCGCAAAGTTTTCTTCTACGATGCTTGCACAGTGGTCACAGATAACTGCATGGTAACTACGTTCTGCAGTAGTTGGATCGATACGACGGCAACGGTCACATACTTCACCTGTAGCGCGTTCAACTGTAAAGGCTACATCTTCAAAGCTTACTGCACTCTCTGGAGCTGTACCTTCAGCGATGGTCAATTCTGACACGATCAAAAGTTGAGCTACATTGCTGTTTACTGCTCCAAGAAGAGTTTTCACCACTTCATTTGGATAAACTGTCAAATGGGCTTCGAGCGATTTCCCGATAACTTTTGCATTACGAGCTTCTTCCAAGGCTTTTTGAGCTTGTCCACGGAAGTCCATGAAGGCTGCCCAGGTATCCAAGATTTCTTCTTGGTTAGCAAAGGTTTGAGCTTCTGGTAATTCTGACAATTGAACGAAGTCTTCAGCTTCAAACTCAAGATAGGACCAGATTTCTTCTGCAGTGTGAGGCAGAATTGGTGTCAAGAGTTTGGTGATTTTCACAAGAATGTCATAGAAGACTGTTTGCATTTGACGACGTTCCAGTGATTTGGCACCTTCGATGTAAACAACGTCTTTAGCGAAGTCAAGGTAGAAGGCTGATAAATCAACGTTGATAAAGTTTACCAAGGCCTTGTAGATGGTTAAGAATTCAAAGTTCGCATAGGCATCACGAATGGTCTTGACAAGCTGGTTAAAGCGAATCGTCATGTACTTATCAACTGAACGAAGTTCATCGTAAGCGACTGCATCTTCAGCTGGATTAAAGTCAGAAGTATTGGCAATCAAGAAGCGAAGTGTGTTACGGATCTTACGGTAAGTTTCAGAGACTTGGCTCAAGATATCCATAGAGATACGCACGTCGTTGCTTGAGTCAACACTTGTTACCCAGAGACGCAAGATTTCCGCACCAAATTGTTTTTCAACATCACTTGGAGCAATGGTATTTCCAAGAGATTTAGACATCTTCTCACCTTTACCGTCAAGGGCAAAACCTTGTGACAAGATTTGCTTGTAAGGTGCTACGCCATGGTTGGCAACAGATGTGATAAGTGATGAGTTAAACCAACCACGGTATTGGTCAGAGCCTTCTAGGTAGAGGTCTGCTGGATATTTGAGTTCTGGACGGTTGACCACTACTCCATTCCATGATGAACCTGAGTCAAACCATACGTCCATGATGTCTGTTTCTTTCTTGAACTCGCCATTTGGTGAACCTGGATGGGTAAATCCTTCTGGCAAGAGGTCTTTGGCATCACGTTCCCACCAGATGATGGAACCATGTTCTTCAAAGAGTTGAGCCACATGCTCGATGGTTTCAGCTGTCATGATTGGTGTGCCATCTTCTGCGTAGAAGATTGGAAGAGGAACTCCCCAAGCACGTTGACGAGAGATAACCCAGTCACCACGGTCACGAATCATGTTGTAAAGACGGACCTTACCCCACTCTGAGTGGAACTTCACTTTTTCAATTTCGTCCAAGATTTCTTGGCGGAATTTAGATACAGAAGCAAACCATTGAGGCACTGCACGCCAGATAATTGGTTTTTTCGTACGCCAGTCAAATGGGTAAGAGTGAGAGATTTCTTCTTGAGCAAGAAGTAAATCACCAAGTTTTTCAATAACTGTTGGAACAACCTTGTCATAGAATTGACCTTCGAATTCCTCACCCGCGTTGGCCATCATGATACCGCGTTCGTTGACAGTTACAGCAACTTCGAGACCATTGGCAACACCGACATTGTAGTCATCCTCACCAAAACCAGGGGCTGTATGGACGATACCTGTACCGGAGTCTGTTGTAACGTGATCACCAAGGATAACAAGTTCATCTACTGCGGTATCCCATGGGTGCTCTGTCACGATGTGGTTCAATTCTTTACCACGGTAAGTTGCCAAAACTTGAACATCGGCCCAGCCAAATTTTTCAGACAAGCTGTTCAGCAATTCTGAAGCGACCACAAATTTACGAGCTTCGCTAGCTGGTTGCACCAAGACATAATCAATATCCGCACCAACAGTCAACCCGCGAGAAGCTGTGATGGTAAATGGAGTTGTTGTCCAAACAACAATGTAAGTATCTGTATCAAGGACACCTTTGCCATCTTTGACTTTGTTGGCATAGTAGAGCGAAGTAGAAACCAAATCATGGTATTCAATTTCCGCTTCAGCAAGGGCTGACTCAGATGACCAAGACCAGTAAACAGGCTTGGCTCCACGGTAGATATAGCCTTTATTAGCCATTTCACCAAAGACACGGATTTGAGCTGCTTCATAATCAGGAGTCAAGGTTACATATGGATTTTCCCAGTCGCCAGAAACACCCAAACGTTTGAAGTCTTCCCGTTGTTTATCTACTTGAGAAAGAGCATAGTCACGGCAAAGTTTCAAGTATTCAACAAGGTCCATTTCTTTGCGTTTGACACCTTGTTTAGCCAAGACTTGCTCGATTGGCAAACCATGAGTATCCCAACCTGGAATATATGGTGCGTAAAATCCTGACATAGACTTAGAACGAACAATGATATCTTTAGAAATCTTGTTCATGGCATGCCCAACGTGGATGTTCCCGTTGGCATACGGAGGGCCATCATGAAGCGTGAAATGTGGTTTTCCTTCATTTAACTCTTGACGACGTTGATAAAGTTTAGCTTCATCCCATTCCTTTTGCCAAACTGGCTCTTTGGTCGGAAGACCGGCACGCATTGGAAATTCTGTTTTCCCAAGATTTAAAGTTTCTTTTAGTTTCATGTTTACTCCTTCATGTAAATTGACAATATAAAAACCACGACTCGCAAAAAGGACGAAAATCGTGGTACCACCTTTGTTCGGAAAAAGACCTAGTCTCTTTCCCTCTTTTCCCGTAACGTGGGCAACGTCAAATCTTACTATTTTCAGATTTGATACTAAGAGAGGATAAATTTACCAACAGGGATTGTAGGACTTCCACCATCTCCTACTCGCTAGAAATGTGTTTGATAAATTCTTGTTCTCTAATGAGATTCTTATAAAATTAGAACTGATTCTTGTTGAGTGTCAGCATCATCTTGAGGCCCTTCCTCATGTGCTGGCTCGACAGGAGTTTCAGCAACTGGCTGAACTTCAACTTCAGTTGACTCTTCAGCAGCTTGTTCAGCCTCTAACAATTCTTTGTTAGCTGCTTCAATACGCGCTTGAAGTTCTGCAACTTCTTCTGGAGAAAATTGACGAGTCATGTCAATTGGTTCTTCATCATGATATGAAGATACATCTTCACCTAGAACCTCTTGGACGACTTCCTTGAATGCTTCGTCGCTCGTTTGAAGATAAGTTGCAGTCGGACGCAAAATTTCTTCCCAATCTGATGAATCAACAATAGCCAATTGGCTTTCGATAGTTGATTTCAAACGTTGGTGGAAGACACGGCTCTTATTCTTCAACTCTTCAGTTTCCACAGCAACTTTTTTAGCATTATCTGTTGCTTGTCGCAAAATTTCATTGGCTTTATACTTAGCTTCATCAAGCAAGCGTTGAGCATCTTGCTCAGCCTGCTTAATGATGTTATTAGAACGGTCATTCGCAGCTTGTTTTACACGTTCAGCTGTGTCTTGGGCAATCAAAACTGATTGACTCAATGAATCCTTAATCTCATCAAAATACGACAAACGTTCTTCTAAGTTTTTAATGTGTTGTTCTTTTTCATGATTGCTTCGTACAAGTGCTTCATAGTCACGAACAACAATATCTAAAAATTCATCAACTTCTTCACGGTTAAAACCTCTAAACTGAACACCAAAGGTTTTATCCTTAATTTCTAACGATGTAATTGGCATATTTTTCCTCACTTATTTAATAAAAAATAGAATCATTAATTGCTTCTGGTTCTTGCTCGTTTGTTACTGTTCTTTTAGGAATATCAGTTGTATAGTCGGAAAGACGTTCTTCTAGTTTTTTGATGTAGAGTTCAGTTTCCTCTTTGTTTCGGATTAATTCCTCTAATTCAAAATAAATCTTATCTAGAAATAAATCAACTTCTTCCTGATTGTAGCCTCTGAATGATCTTGAGAAAGCTTTATCACTAATTTCTTGTGGTGTAATTGACATGTTTATTCTCACTTGCTTAATAGTAGCTGGACTGTTAATTTTTTCTTATCCTTTTTGGTTTGACCATTTTCTTTAAGTAAGATAATTCGACCAAAGCGTCTGACGCTGATTAAATCACCAATTTTTACCGGATAGTCCGATTTTTCAACTATATGGTAGTTGACTTGAACCAACTTTTTTTCAACCAGAGCCGAAGTTTGGGAACGAGATAATTTCAATATGCTAGATAAGAAGGTATCCAGACGAAGACTTGAAACCAAGACTTCTTTTTCTCGATACTCGTCTTTAGATTCTATCATATCTGAAAAAGGACGTTCTACTAAACTTACAGGCAACTTGGAAATCTTTTGAATTCCATCTTGGAAAAGAGTAGTAAACCTTTGATCGACAATAATTTGGGCTTTATCTTCTTTCACCAGAATGTCTCCGAATAACTTACGGTCAATACCTAGTCGATTGAGAACTGTACCCAATATCTTTGAATGGGTCAGTTGCTGAAACTTGCTGGGATACACGATCTCAAGCAAGGTCATTTCAAAATCTTCCAAACTTGGCGTGAAGTAATCGGGCACTAAAATAACCCTAGCGTATTCCGAAGAGATATAACTCGTACTAGAGAAGACTTTTATCCCTCTATTATTTCCTAAAGTTTCCAAGATAAATACTTGGTGAGGATTTATAAAAGGAGATAAAATCGGTGCATAGTGCTCCTCGACTTGACTCAACCATTCCAACCCCTTATCGATGAATGGAATATCCTCCGTTGCGAAATGTTGGTAAAGTTCCTTGCTCATAAGACAACCAGCAAATTGATGAGATAGCGACTAATCATCCGCAAGAGAATTAGGGCTATCCAAACAGAGAAATCCAAACCTGCGATTTGAAGAGGTAGACGTCTTAGAGGTTCAAGAATTGGTTTACACAAAGTCTCTAAAAATTTCCCCAACTGGGTGTTATAAGCATTTGGAAACCATGATAATAGAGCAAAAGCTACAAGTATCAGCGAATAGATATCTGTAGCATTTTGGATAAAACGAATTATTAGAAACATTAACGTAC
>ERZ773267.694-NODE-694-length-21161-cov-20.060883_pt1 | contig 21161 bp, 22 predicted proteins | sample MGYA00511959_ERZ773267 | MGnify/ENA primary metagenome ERZ773267 (study PRJEB29015, sample SAMEA2738165) | human oral metagenome | biome: human oral; feature: human-associated habitat; material: saliva | place: China | collected 2240 ... | reverse complement strand
CATTCTGACCGTGGTTGGGGTTACCAAATGAAAGCGTATCAACATAATTTAAAAGTGCATAACATATTTCAAAGTATGTCTAGAAGAGGTAATTGTCTCGACAATTCACCAATGGAAAACTTCTTTGCTATCTTAAAACAAGAGATGTATTATGACAATACCTTTCATAGTTATGATGAGTTAAAAATGGCGATTGAAAACTATATTATGTATTACAATACTAAACGAATTAAGGAAAAATTGAACTGGCTAAGTCCAGTTGACTATCGTTTAGCTACTACTGCAGCATAAAAAATTCCGAGCAACCAGTTTAGGTTACTCGGAAATAAAAGTCTAACTTTTTGGGGTCACTACAGTCAATCTAGATGGATAGGTCTTTTTCTGCATAAAAATGAGGCCAAAAAGGTTTTCTGCAACCCTAAAATAGCTAAAAATACCAATAAACCCAGATATTATCTGCATTTTGTGAAAAATAGACCTCTTGGAAAACCTCCCCTCATATTGACGTAATTTTAGAAAACCCTTATAATTACTGTATCCTTAGAAAAAAGGTTTTCCACCAGTATTTACCTAGGTTTCTAGACCCCGCTGTTACAACAGTACCTACCGCTTGCGGTATTGAAACATTTCAAGAACGAGGGAAGATTTGTTTACATATTTCCCGTTGTAACAGTACTTACCGCTTGCGGTATTGAAACTATTTGGACATGAATCCGAATGCAACAAGAGTAGATACTAGGTTGCAACAGTACTTACCACTTGCGGCATTGAAACCCTTCGAAATCGAATTTGTGCATTAAGTTAGCTAATACCATGGACTCGTTGCAACAGTACCTACCGCTTGCGGTATGCGACGAAGGGTGCGAGGCAGCAGAGGAGCAAAGCGACGATGAGGACCGCACATCTCTAGTCCCTGACCGAAGGGAAGGGAAAACGAAAAGGATGGAGTAACAGTACCTACCGCTTGCGGTATGCGACGAAGGGTGCGAGGCAGCAGAGGAGCAAAGCGACGATGAGGTCCGCACATCTCTAGTCCCTGACCGAAGGGAGGGGAAAACAAGGGTAATGAAGTAACAGTACCTACCGCTTGCGGTATTGAAACACCTCTAGTTGAGCAATTGTCATGTAATTTTCTGGTTGCAACAGTACCTACCGCTTGCGGTATGCGACGAAGGGTGCGAGGCAGCAGAGGAGCGAAGCGACGATGAGGCCCGCACATCTCTAGTCCCTGACCGAAGGGAAGGGAAAACAAAGGTGATGAAGTAACAGTACCTACCGCTTGCGGTATTGAAACTTTTAGATAATGTTTTTGAGAAGTACTGGTTTAGCCTCGTTGCAACAGTACCTACCGCTTGCGGTATGCGACGAAGGGTGCGAGGCAGCAGAGGAGCGAAGCGACGATGAGGTCCGCACATCTCTAGTCCCTGACCGAAGGGAAGGGAAAACAAAAGTAATGAAGTAACAGTACCTACCGCTTGCGGTATTGAAACCTCATCAACGCTCACATCGTATTCACTACCTAACGTTGCAACAGTACCTACCGCTTGCGGTATTGAAACGGGATAATGTAGTTTTTTCCCTTTGCACTTTTCATTACCTCATTTAAGTTGCAACAGCACTTACCGCTTGCGGTATTGAAACCATAGGTCCGAAAATATAACCATTAATTAATATTGATGCCGTTGCAACAGTGCTTACCGCTTGTGGTATTGAAACTATTTAACAGATTAATGAAATGTTGTGCTGGCAAAATTACGTTGCAACAGTGCTTACCGCTTGCGGTATTGAAACTACTGCACTCAAAATAACTTCTACTAATTTTTTCATGATAGTTGCAACAGTACCTACCGCTTGCGGTATTGAAACTGTAACATAGAGATAGTATCTTCGCATCGAATATTAATAGGTTGCAACAGTACCTACCGCTTGCGGTATGCGACGAAGGGTGCCAGCAGAGGAGCGAAGCGACGATGAGGCCCGCACATCTCTAGTCCCTGACCGAAGGGAGGGGAAAACAAAGGTAATGAAGTAACAGTACCTACCGCTTGCGGTATTGAAACGGGATATAGAATTCACTCCCATATTTGTATACGCCGGTTGCAACAGCACTTACCGCTTGCGGTATGAACCGAAAGATATAAAACAGTAGAATCATATTTCTTCAACAATTACATATGAGCCTAACAAAAAAGCCACGGCATTGCCGTGGTTTTTTTGTTCCTAGTTTTTCTGATTACCTTATTTTTCCTAGACCCTCTATAATGAACTCAACCAAAGGCGTTGTGTTAATCGGAGGTGTATTATGAGTGTTTTTATGTTATTGGTGATACTCGCGTTACTTGTTGATTTTTCAGAATCAAATCGATAGGAGGGTGCTATGGAAAATTTTCGTGAAGAACTAAAAGCAATGTTGTATTTGTCAGGTCGTATGAATCGTCGCTCTTATGTAATGAATTTACTCATGATATTTGGTATAGGCTATCTTGGGGGGATATCAATTTCTTTGGAACGCGTATCCGAATTTTTCTGGGTGCTTGGATGGCTCATCATCGCATATTCTGTGGTTCGAGAGCTGGCAATCGCATCACGTCGTATTCACGATTTGAATGGTCCAACATATCTAGCTTATATCTATATTGCAGCGGCCATAGTAGCCATCTTTGTACCGACCTTGGCTAAGGTTATGGTTTTGGTGAAAGTTGGTTTAGCATTAATGCCTGGCGATAGAGAGGCCAATGAGTATGGTGAAAGACCTGCATCTATGATTGTTGTGTAAATACAAGATAATGAAAGGAGGCTTTTATGCAGTATCTTATTTCCTATGATCTTTCAGATACAAAAATTAGAAATAGGGTAGTTAAGTATTTAGAATCCTTTTGTTATCGAGTGCAGTATAGTGTATTCTTATGTGTTCATGCCCGTATTCGTGTAGAAATGATTATAAAGCAGCTAGAAATACTTACCAGAAATGATGAAACCAAGCGACTGCTTATCATTTCTATATCGGATACGGCTAAAACACCTATTTGGTGCAATGAATCTTTGCCATTACAAGAGGAGCAGATATTAATAATTTAATTGAAAATAGGAGGGTTATATTGTGGTAGAAACAATATATGTTACGACGCCGGGCGTATCCATTCATCAAGATGGCGGACTATTAGTGTTAGAACAGGATCATCAAGTATTAAAAGAACTGCCCATGGCAACAGTGGGTAATCTCGTATTGGGGAGAACAGTGCAAATCTCTACACAAGTTATTTTTTCTTTAGTAAAGCAAGGTTCGTTAATTCAATTTGTAGATTATAAATACAATGTGGTGGGTACCTTAGGGGATGAACATACAACCTTATCAAAGCTACTGTGGCAGGCAGAGAACTTTCAAGATGAAACCTTTGCATTGCGAGGTGCTAAATATATCGTTCAACGAAAGGTGACAGCACAGTTATCTATACTGAATCGATATAATAAGACTAAAAGTATACCGAAGTATGAATTTGTACGTAGTACATTGGAAAGATTGTTGAATCGCATTAAGCGTACGAGAACGATTGACGGGCTTCGAGGCATTGAAGGTCTCGCATCTAAAACATATTTTTCCGCGTGGGGGTCAGTATTGTCTAAGCCTTGGGAGTTTTCTGGGCGGAAACGTCATCCTAGTCCTGATCCAGTCAACGCCATTCTTAGTTATGGCTATTCGTTTCTTGAACGTGAGGTTAGGGCCTGTTTAGTCACAGCTGGTCTTGATGTGCGTATCGGAGTGCTCCATAGTACAAACAATCGCAAGGATAGTTTTATTTACGATGTAATGGATTTACTGCGACAAGAGGTTATTGATCGTTTTATTTTGAAAGTCTTAAACACCCATAGGGTTAGTGTTTCAGATTTTGATATATCTGATCGAGGCTGCTATATGGCAAAGGAATCGAATAAAAAATGGATTCAACTATATGAAGAATATATGACGACGCCTGTTACACGTTTTGGGGATATAACACCTCGGCAGTGGATTCAACGAGAAATAAACTCATTTATGGCATATTTACAATCTGTTGAGCATAATCGCGTTGCATAATGTATGAATATATATTTGATACTCAAGGGGGCTAAGTATATTCAAAATATTCAAAAAATATAAAATTTTAAATGGAATATAATCGATTAGGAAATTTATATAAATTGTATCTTTATAAGTGATTTTTTTCTCATAATTTGATATGATTAAAACATGAATAAAAAATGAATTTGTATCGAAAAATTTCATAAAGAGAGGGGTGTTTATGTTTATTAATCATACAAACCATTTGTCGCAATATTGGTCACAGGAACAACTTGCTGCAGCGCATCAATATGGGGAGATTATAGATTTGTCATTTCCTAGTATTGATCCCCAGGCATCATCCTCTGAGGTGATGGACCTCGCTCAAGAATATGCAGGACGTATCATCGCCTTGCATCCGTCTGCTGTATTGTGCCAAGGGGAATTTGTCTATTGCCATGCTCTAGTGGAAAGACTACTCGCCGCAGGGATTACTGTATTAGCGGCCACTAGCGAGCGTGTGGTAGAGGAGTTTTCACATAATGGTATAAACGAAAAAAAGGTTAACTTTCAGTTTGTCCAATTTCGGGAATATATTCGCTAATTGTAGTTGTTTGTAGTTAAGGAGTGAGCCTATGCAAGTAAATGCTATTTTGTTTGATGTGCAGTCTATTCAAAAGTACATCTTTGCAAACAATAAACTGAAGGCCAATGTTGGGGCTTCGTATATTGTGGATAGATTATTTGAGGATGTATTGTGCAAAGACGTCATTGAAAACATTGGTGTAGAGGTTGATACTACATCGTGGTTGACACGTAGTGATAGTATTACATCTCTATCTAAACCGGTGTATGTTGCCTATATTGGTGGCGGGAATGCTCTTGTTCTCGTAGATAATGAGCATGAAAGTTTAGTTCAAGATATCGTTAAGAAATTCACGATGCAAGTCTTGATTAAATATCCTGGCTTAAAAGTTGGTGCTACCACAGGTTCTATTACTCTTGATGGTACACAATTTTCAACAGATCTTAGTCAGCTATATAAACAGTTGAAAGCAAATCAATTTATCTTAAATCCGATTGTGCATCCTGCCAACACAGGTTTGACAACCATTTGTGATTTCAGTGGAGATGTGGCAGATACAGTGCAAAGTTTTGGTAAAGATAAGCGCTTGGTAGCTACATCTTTTACATCTAAATTTGAAGCTTTTGAGGCTGCAAATACACGACTCAAAAAAATTTTATTCAATACCGAAGCTATTGATTGGGTATTCCCATCTGAACTTGAAGACTTAGGGCAAAATAAATCTACTGAAAAGAGCAAGACCGGCATCAATGATATTGCCATCGTTCATATCGACGGTAATAACATGGGGGCTCATTTCAGACAGTGTAAAACATTAGAAGAGCGTAGCGCTTTATCTAAACGTGTAGCAGCTAAGACTTTGGAAAGCTTTAAAGCCTTAATAGAATGGATTATTGCTAAATACGATATTCTTGATGAACATCTAGAGTTAGCTGAAAACATGTTGCCAATTCGTCCAATCATTGTTGGTGGTGATGATATTACCTTTATTTGTAATGCTCGAATTGCAGTACAAGCTTCACATTATTTGATGCAACAATTGTTAAGTGATGCGAATGGCATGTCTATTTCCTCTTGTGCAGGTATCGCAGTTATCCCAACATCTTATCCATTCTTTAGAGGGTACGAAATGGCAGAGCAACTCTGTGATAGCGCTAAATCTAAAATGCGCGCTTATAATGCATCTCACGAGGTTAATGAATCTTGTTGGATGGATTTTGCCTTCCTTCATGGCGAAACGGCGCCTACCTTGGAACAGTTCTTTGCTAATGAATACAGCAGCTTAACAGGTAATATGCACTTTGGTCCATATCGTGTATATAGTGCTACAGATACTAATGCGACTAAGGATATGGAAGCATTATATCAATTGTTAGATTGCACAACGCAATTTAACGAAGGCAAGGTTATGGCGCAAAATAAAGTCAAAGAATTACGCTCCGTATTGCAAGATAATGAGCATATGTGGACTGTGTTCCTTGAGCAATTGCGAAATATTGATAAATCTATGCCTACTGTAGCTGGTTGGGATGCTTTCCAAGAAAAGCTGTGGGCTAAGGTAAATGGTGAAATGCGTACACCGTATATAGATGCTATCGAATTAATGGATTATATTTTGCCTGGATTGGAGTAAGTATGTACACATTAACTATTAAATTATTGTCGCCAACGATGCTTATGTCTGGTCAAGGTGACGTTAATACGGACAGCACCATCGTCCATGATCGTTACGGAATCCCATTTATTCCTGCTAAACGTGTACGTGGTGTTTTATATGAAAGTGCCCTTGAAGTGGCAGAGATGATGAAGGCTGCAGGAATGGGGGCTTTCACCATTGACGATGTAAAGGGATTATTTAATCGACTTGAAAGTGCAGAAGATAACCCTAGAATGTCTATTTCTAATCTGAATATTGCCGACTATGATGTGGTGGCTAGTGAATTAGCAAGCCTTGAGGAAAAACATCCAACGGTATTTACAAAGGAACGTGTTCTGGAAGAATATACATCGATGCGTTATTACACATCTATCGATAAAGAAACTGGTTCTACTGTTGAAGGTACATTACATAATTCACGAGTTCTTAATCGTGGCCTTACTTTCATAGGCAAGATTGATGTAGTGGATATGACTGATACAGAAGGATTCATTTTGAGTTGTGCTGTACGAAATTTGACTGGCATCGGTGGAAAACGAAACCGTGGTTTTGGTCAAGTTGAATGTACGATTGATGATAAAGCTTTTGATTTAGAAACTTTAGGGGGTAAGCTATGGAACAAGTAAAGGTTACAATTACTGTTAAATCCCCAACATTGATTGCGAGTTCCTCTACGGCTGGCGTATTGACAGCTACGCGTGGTTCTATGGATGGTCGAATTTTACGTGGTATTTTTGCATCTCAGTTTATTAATTCTCATAACCTTGGTAAAGAAGCGCATAAGAATCAAGAGTTCATGGACTTATTCTATGGTGATTTGCGCTTTGTATCTGCTTATAAAGATACTGTGAAAGGTACATCTTTCCCTGCACCACTAAGCCTACAAAAGTGCAAAAATGCAGAAGGTTATAAGAGTGATGACGTAGTCGATTTTTATACAGGTAAAGATCTACTTGGATTTAAAGGTATTAAAGGTTTTATCGTCCAAGATGGTAAGGAATGTAGTCAAGTACAAATTGAAACAGCAATAAAACTACACATGTCCCGCTCTTTAGAACAAGAACGTGTACAAGGGCGTAGTAAAGAGGGTAATATATTCAACTATGAATATTTAGAACCAAATCAAGTGTTTGTAGGGGCTATTATTGGGCCTAAAGAATCTCTAGAGACTTTTGTTCGTCAATTTCCTAAGGCGTTAGATTGCTATATTGGTCGTTCCCGTCGCACCGAATATGGTCATTGTGTAGTAGAAATTGGTGATGTTGAAACTGTGCCATCACCTGTATGTAATGGCAATTCTGTATATGTGCGACTTCATACACCATTATTATTAGGTAATGAGTCTATTGCCACTGTTGTGAATCGTTCTGTAAAAACAATTGGAACAGATATTTCTTTGGAAGCTATATTCGCATCCTATCAGGAGGAACAAAACTTTAATAGTATTTGGGGTGTTCGCAGCACTAGTGAATCAGCTGCGTCTGCAGGTAGTACTATCGAACTTGTAAAAGCATCTGGTTGGACTCAAGATGATTTGGCTAAATTACAAGACCTCTTATATAACGGTATGGGAACACGGTTACAAGAAGGTTATGGCCAAGGTCGCTTGTGGATGCCTGGTGAATTTAAGATGGTGAAATTAGGCAAGACAAATCCGACTAAAATTACATCTTTACATACATCAACGCAAAGTATAGCTAAAAAAGTACTAGAAAAACAAGTAATTCTAAATGCTCGTTTGCGTGCTGCACATGATGTAAATACATATATTAAACGTACTATGCAAACCAAGTCTATTTCTAGACATTTTGCATCTGTATTATTAGCCGAACTTGGTACTAAACACGATTGTGGTCATAAGCAATTACAAGCGTTCGTGGCTCAAACAAAAGAGGATAAAAAGGTTCTAGAAAAGAATTTGCGAGAGTTCCATTTAGACCATGCGTATACAACTAGTGAAACTAAGCGTGTTAATTTGATGGATTACATCATTGACTTTGATCCTAATGCACTAGTAGCTGCTTGCTTGGCTAAATCTGGTGAAAGTGGTACATATTACGAGATTCCTGCTGAATTAGTCGATATGGTAGGTATTAATAAACATAAACTTTCAAATATTGTAGCCTACGAATATTGGACATATTTCTTTAGACATATTAGAAAGATTAAGTAAGGAGGACCGTCATATGTTAAACTCTGCAAGTGTAATGGGGCGGTACACTCTAACTGGTACTGTCAAACTCACAAGTCCACTTATTATTCGGGCTGGTGTAAATAATGATATTTTAAATGATACGGTAGATGATATCGTGGTGACCTATCATGATGGGCAACCATTCATTCCTGGCACATCCTTGGCCGGCGTATTGCGTCAAGCCTTGCAAGGTCTTGTACCTGATGCAGAACTGGTGCTATTTGGATCCATCGATGATAAAGGCACTCAAAGTGCATTGCAAATCAACGATATTCCTTTAGAAAATACGAATATCGTCGTACGCGATGGCATTCGCATCGATGATGTGCGTGGCGTTACCGTAGATGGCGCTAAATATGATTTTGAGGTTATTGAATCCGGTGCTACCGGCCAAATGCGTATCGACTGTGTCATCCGTCGTTGCCACGAACAACAAGGCGCGAAAATTGAAAAGGCCCTCGCTGCCTTGGCGAATGCTCTGCAACACGGTATCGCTATCGGAGCTCGTACGGTGAATGGTTTTGGTCGCGTTGCCTGTAAGGATATTGCCTTAGAACACTATGACTTTACAAAACCAGACCATGTGAAAGCGTGGTTAACTGGCAAATCTGGTGATTCCGTAGCCATTCCTAAGCAAGCCCTCGTAGCTGACCGCGATTTAGTCATCAATATGGATGCGTATCTAGAAGATACGGTGCTTATCAAATCCATCTTTGAAGAAGCGTGGGAAGATAAATCGGTTGCACTTTTTATTCCGGGTACATCCGTTAAAGGTGTATTGCGTCACCAATGTGGTCGTATTCTCCAAGCTATCGGATCGAATGATGAACTCGTTAATACGCTCTTTGGCTATAGTAATGATGATGATAAGGACAGTCGCAAGGGCCGCGTCATGGTCGATGAAATCTACTTTGATAAACAGTTCAACCAAGAGGAACAACCTCGTATCCGCGTGGACCGTTTCACCGGTGGTGCCATGAATGGCGCCTTGTTCCAAGACCATCCGGTGCGCAATACTAAGGGCGATGCTGTGACATTCCCATTGTGCATGACTGTTAAAAACTGTAACGATGCGGAGGCCGGCCTTGTCATGCTTCTCGTGAAGGACCTCATGACGGGTCAAGTTACATTGGGCGCAAATCGTACAATCGGTTATGGCCGTGTGCAAGGCAAATCTGTTACCGTTCAGTATCATGGTGAAAGCTACACTATCGACGGCAACGGCAAGGTAACATCTGGTGAGGCTGCTCATCTTGAAAACCTAGTGATGGCTCTGCAACAATGTATTAAGGAAACTGTAAACGGCTAAGGAGGTTGCCATGAGTAAAGAATTACAACGCCACGAAGGCGTATATACGAAAACTAGCGGCACCTGTGGCGCCCTAGCAGATGTGAACATCGCTTCTGTTGCGAAGGAACACATGCAACACGATGGCCTCGTCGTTATCTGGTCTGTTCACGAAGTAAAATGGGGTCATTACAAGAATGGTGCATTCCAATTCTCCGATGGTACCAATGCCATTGAAAATGCCTATTTGCAAGAAATGCGCATCTTTAACGATATAGAAGAATTGCGTATCATCGTTCAAAATGGATCCGTAGTATATCGCTACATTTCCGATGCCTCTGGTGAAAGCGTATCCTACGTGGATTCCACCTCTCGTATGATTGGCGAAAATGATGCGGGCTATGCCCAATTACACAAAATAGAAGGCTTTACCCATTTGGTGGATACAGGACGTAAGCTTTCACAAATTATCCCTGTCACAGCAACGAAACAGTATTGCTATTTAACAACGCGCAATTACATTGGCTATTTAGATAACCATCAAGCGAGCTATACCGATTACCGGTATGTGAGCATCGTAGATAAGGAGGCGTAGTATGGCTAAGAAAGCAAAGAATAAACATGCGGCTAGTGCCGCCTTCTTTCAACGTGTAAATGGTCCCGATTTTGATATTAAAAAGGCGACGGAACCACGCGGCGGTGGTCGTAGTGGTCAAGGCCGTTCTGGCGGTTACAATAATTCTTATGGTAATAGCGGTGCTAGAAGTAATGGCAATAGCCGATATCCGTCTACACCTGCCAGCGCATCGTATAATTTCGTGCGTTTGCCAAGCCATGTGATTCCTGCTGAATTCTATGATGGGAATTTTGAAGGTGTTACAAAGGATGTTATGGATGCATACCGCGACCATGTTACGCAAACGGGTACACATACTGGATATATTGACCTCACTATTACGACGGAAACACCATTATTCATCGGTGGTCCATCGAAACAAGAGGATACAACGCCTCTCGAATTCTACGGTGGTCAAAATAACCCAACCATCCCAGGATCTAGCCTTAAGGGCATGGTAAAAGAAATCTTTAAAATCGTAACGGCTAGTAGCTTTAGACCGTACCAACGCGGTACAGGATTGGGCGATTTTGAAGATAGATACTTATATTTTCGTGATATTGCAAGTGCTATTAAACCGCTTAAGAATTATTATGCAGAACGTATGATGACTACATTACCATGTGGTGATGGTCCCTCTGTTCCTAAGGCTAAGCCTGGGTTTATTATTCAAACTATAGATAATAATTATTTTGTAGTGCCAAGTAGTATGAAAAAATATTCATATCTTAATAATGATGGTATGGAACGGAAAATGAATGCCCCATCTATAGATTGGACTGATAAGTATGTTAATATTCACACAGGAGCTATGCGCTCTAAAAAATCCTACATGCGCATTACAAAACCTTGTACTTTTGGAAAACGTATTCCGATTCCTCAATCTTGCATTGAAAGTTACGCAGACGATAAGAATCGTGGTACTTTAGATTTACTAGATAAGAGAACTGGTAAATCTGATGACGCTGCAAAATCATATACTCGATGTGAAGATATAAAGTTTGTTGTACCTTGTTTCTTTACGGAAAAGGATGGTGTAGTAGAACATTTTGGTCATGGACGATACTATCGTATTGCTTATGATTTAAAAATTAGTAATCATTTGCCAAATTCCTTGGAACAACATAATAATGGTGTGGATTTATGCGATAGCGTCTTTGGTTATGGAGATAACTGGGCCGGTCGTGTATCCTTCTCCGATGCACATGTACAGGGAACGCTTAAGATGTGCCCATCTGATTATCCACATCCATTGATGGGACCAAACCCAACATCGTTCCAACTCTATTTGGAACAAAACGTGGATGACCATAATACGTATAATCATTGGGGTCATGAACATGCATCCTTGCGTGGTTATAAAATGTATTGGCATCAACCGCTTGCAAAAGCGAAGGATTGGACGCGTACAGCCGAAGAAAAAGAAATCAAAGGCACACGCAAAATACGTCCTGTGGATGTAGGGGTTACTTTCACCAGTCGCATCCATTTTGAACGTCTTAGTGATGTAGAACTTGGTGCGTTGCTTATGTCCCTTAATTTAGATCAATATTCCGGTGGACAACGTCGAACGTACTATAAACTTGGAATGGGTAAATCCATCGGTTTCGGTAGTATTAAACTCGATACAGATGTAACGATTTTTGATAACAATAGCCGCTACGCCGTTTTGTTTGCTGATGGGGCATGGAATACCGGTAAAAGCACAACGGATAGCAAGCACTATGTACAAGCGTTTACAACTTATCGCGATGATGTACTCGGTGCGGATAAACCAGCATATAATGCGATGCTCGAAGATTTGTATATGATGATGGATTGGAATATTGCCAATGGTCCGAATGCGGCTAAGAACTGGACCGAAGGTATTTCTATGATGACCATCAAAAATAATAAGATGGATGAACGCATTAAATATCGCAGTAAACTGGATATGCCGAAATCCTTCATCGAAAAGTGGTCTAAATAATGCTAGGTACTGTAACATTAGCCCTTAAGGCGAAGAACTCATGTAAACTGCCTGAATTTCCAGGTCGATTCCTCCATGCGGCTGTATTTTCTCTCATCGGTTCTATCGATGAAGCGGCAGGTACGTATTGGCATGATGTATCGGGCATCAAACCATTTACCGTATCCTTGCAATATGGGAGAAAACGCAGTGATGCTACAATTCAAAAAGGGGATATGGTTTACTTACGAATTCATGTGTGGCATCGTGAGTTGTGGTATATTCTCGAAGAGATACCGCAACCACTATCCTTACAAATAGGACCACTTGAAGCGATGGCTGTAGATGTGCAATATGATGCTCCTTTTGATCTCCCTTTGTCAGTGGAGAATACATTGACATTGGTAGAGCGGTGCCTTACAGGTAAGCCAATACAACGTGTAGAAATCGATTTTGTTACACCTACATCGTTTAATGGTACCCATGGGGATACTACATTTCCTACGGCGGAGCTCATCTTTGCGTCCATCGTAGATAAATGGAATGCTGGCGATGAGGACCAAACATTAGATAAAGCACGCATTAAAGAACTGTGCGAACGCATTGTTCTAACCGATTGGATAGGTCACACTAAACGGGTGTACTTCGGTCGTGACCGAGGCCTTACCGGATTTGTGGGGGGCTTTACATTTAACTTGTCCAAGCTAAATGACGAAGAACGACAACTAATCATGATTTTGGCAACCTTTGGCCAACACTGTGGTGTAGGTCGATTGTCTAGTCAAGGATTGGGGCAAGTGAGGGTCACATTGCATACGAAATAAGAGCATCGATAGTTAATATAGCTATGGAAAATTCATTGTAATATTCTTATATAAATGAAGCCTCAGTATCGTTGATATATACTACTGAGGCTTTCATTCTTTATTTATATGCAGTGTTATGATTTGTATTTTGGAATATATATGAGGAAAACCGAATGGATTATAAATTGTTTTCCAATCTTATACGGTTACTAACAATTTTAAGCATAATTGTATCATTTGCTATCCCTATATATAAATATAGTACAGGGGTCATTATTAATATTCATTATGGTATTGTTCTATTTATTACTACTATATTAGGAATTGTTACAACTTTCTTTTCACAGAAGAATGTTACAAAAGTTGTACTTCATTGGTTTGTAAGATATCGCAATATACTAAGTATAGGATATATTTTAATTATTATACTGGCTGGGTTTCTGGTTGTTAATAGTATCATATCTTATGACTTTATTGTTTTATGTATAACTTTCCTTATTTTTGCAATTAGTATATTTTTTTCAAATAATATTGCTAGAAGAAAAACACAGGTTATAACTGTTACATTATCGCTATTAATTGCTACATTAGTTTGGACACTATTTAGTTATATGTTTTACTATAGTGGGGTAAAGTCAGCAGTATATCAAAATCAAGTAGTTTTATTTCATTCGGTTAAATCGCTTTTAACTAGTGATTTATCGGAAGATATTAAGTTAAATAAGATAAAAGATATTATAAAATCTACTAGCGGGGAGTTTTCCATTAGCAAAGATGGACAAGAACTTATAAAAAAGGAAAGTAGTAGACCTACTAATATATATATATTAGAACCAATTCACTCTAAATTTGATATTGATGATTATCATGATTTTATGTATGATGGCTCACGTTATCAGTTGGACTTTAAATATGCTAACAAACCTTACTATAGTTGGGGAATTATACGTGCTATTACGTTTTCTATCTTACCAGATATGTTATATGGTTACTCATTAGATGCAGATGATTATTTTGAAAAACAAAATTATGCAAGAAGTACGTCTTTTTGGGGTGTATTCTGGGTATTTTACTTAATTGGATTGATATGGCAATATTATCGTGATAGACAAAATCAACAAACAAAAGAATTGTTGAAACTGAACATGGAACGAAAAGCAGCACTTGATAATCTTCAAATCGCATATAGTGCATATGATCATATGCATGATGAGTTTGATAAGGTTGCTCTTAGAGATACACGGCAACAATTACAAGAACTTAATCTTTCATGGAGTGAAATTATTGAGAATATTTTGGCTGATAGTCGACATACATTAAAGAATAAACTTCAAGATCAACCTTTGATGACAAATGAAGAGATAAATCGATTAGATAGTTCTATGCGTTTATTTGAGCATGAAATTGAACAAGGAATCAATCAACGATTAAATAATTTTAGAGATATAATTTTGACTCATCAAAAAGAACTGTTTAAAACACTAGATTATAAGTTAAGAAAAGAATCTATTAAAACTATAGTTAATCATATTAATGATAATATCCCTTGTAATTATTTTGATAAAAATCGCAGTGGATTTAGTTTTAATATTCAGAATAACATTTTTATCTCTAATAATACATTAATATGTGAAGTAAATTTAAATAGGCTATTTAGTATTGTAGAAAATTTATTGAAGAATGCTAATAATGCATTGGCTCATAGGATTCTTTCTGATGAAAGTTTTGATAATCCAGCACTGCTACTTATTTATGATGTTAAGAATATTAATGAGAAAATGGCTTTATCTATTGTTGTACAAGATAATGCTGGAGGATTTCCAGAAGAGTTGATTAATAAGATATATAAAGTGCCAGTAAAGAGTTCCGATACAACTCAATCACGTATGGGTAAGGGCTCTCAATATGTTAAGTTTTTCTCTGATCGTATGAATGCTACTATCCAAGTAAGAAATATTATTAATGAATATGGCGAAAAATGTGCACAAGTCGAAGTGTTGATACCAATTGTAAGTGAGGAGGGAGAATTAGTATGAGTTTATTCACTATTTATATTGTTGATGATGAAGAACTTATTCATAATAGCTTGAGATCTTATATAAGACGTAATTTCCCTGATGTAGAGATTGTACCCTTTTTTTCCGCAGTTATGTTTATACGTTATTTAAAGAAACATAATGTAGAAAACAGTTTGGTTATCCTAGATCATCATTTTGATATAGGAATTTCAGGATCTGAAGCGGTTGGGGAAATTCGTAGAATCAGTAAGACCTTACCGATTATATTTTTAACAGGTGTTACTGATGATTCTGATATTACTTATACTAGTGATGTAAATATTCATTTTAAAGCTAAACCGATATCCGAAATGGAATTGCGTCGTACGATTAAGGAGTGTATTGAGGTAACAGAAACTGTTTCTGGGTTGCATGATAAAGTTAGCTCATTAGAATTAGAAGTACAATCTTTAGCTGAACAGGTGCAGCAAACAAAGCAATGGGCTTATGATGCATTGCAAAGCTTAGGCGTTGAAAAACAAGGTGGTATTGAGGATCCTAAGGAGTGGGTTGAATTTCAGAATAATACGCTTAAGTATATTGAGGCAATAGAGCATAAAGAAACTTCTAATAGTAGAGATAAAGCAAATATTTTTAAGGATATTTTTGATATCTTTCGTAAGCGCTATAAACGTTTTGATGAGAAGTCAATCAAATTCCTTGCTACAGGAGAATTCCTTTTTGAAGAACATAAGGAAGATTATCATATTGACTTTTCACCTATGTTAATTGCGTATTCTAAATGTTTTGAGAATGTATTGACTGTCTTTTTGAAGGCAAAAGGATTAATTTTAGATGGTGAAAACACTACATTAGGTAGTTGTGTATATATAATCAAGAATAATTTGACTTCTTTAGGTTTAAAACCAGCAGACTTTTCAAAATGGTATAGAAGAATGCATTCATTTTTACAGCTTCGAAATAAAGCTGCTCATCCAAGTGGTGTATCTAAATCTGATTTTGAGAAAGCAAAAGCATTTCTTTTTAATATGACCGAAACAAATAAAAGTGAGTACTTGTTAGACTTTTTACAATGCGCATTATGATTTTGAATGTCTATCTTAGTAAGATAGTAATAATTGGCCCCTAGTTTTTTTGATTATCGTATTATATGAAAGCTACGTATAATGAAATCACAAGTTAAGCCTACGAGTTAGAGCATCATGTAGCATGGTCGTTACCTCCGCGACCCATATCGTTACAGCGTAACGGTATACAATACACAGACCCTTTGATCGGAACCGCCCTTGTGGCGGATGCCATGGTGCTTTAGCTGGTGGGCTTAATCTATTTCTATTTTGCTATATTAGTTATGAAGTTTGCATAGTAAAGAAGTCTGTTTATTACTGTAATAGAATCTCTTAAAATAAATGAAAGGAAAATGAATTAAATTATTGACGTAAAATTGATAACCCCTTATAATAACTGTATCTTAAGAAAAATCATTTTCTTCCAGTATTTACCTACATCCATAGGCCTTGTGGATCAAATGGGAGCACGTTTTGACCGTTTACGGTGTGAGGTTTTCCAAAACCTATTTTTAAGCCCCATGAATACTGGCTTTGTAAGGCCTGCTGGTTGCAACAGTACTTACCGCTTGCGGTATTGAAACTCTTTACCCCACGCGTTGATCACTTCACGGTTCAATGGGTTGCAACAGTACTTACCGCTTGCGGTATTGAAACGCACCATAGATGCCACGATTATTCAAAGCTATATTTAAAGGTTGCAACAGTACTTACCGCTTGCGGTATTGAAACAATTGAGGATCATCTTTATAACCTTCATCAGGTATTAGTTGCAACAGTACTTACCGCTTGCGGTATTGAAACCTTCATAGTTCACCTCCTTTCAGTACAACGAACACGGGGGTTGCAACAGTACTTACCGCTTGCGGTATTGAAACGATCCAATCGTTACTTGTGTCTTGTGAGTGAAGCTCGTTGCAACAGTACTTACCGTTTACGGTATTGAAACTTAGTAACCTCCCATGTTTGATATTGGTAAAAACTGGATTCTAGTTGCAACAGTACTTACCGTTTACGGTATTGAAACCTACCAAGAGCGTTTGCCACCATATCAGCGACGTATGGTAGTTGCAACAGTACTTACCGTTTACGGTATTGAAACTTGAATGTCCCAATGTTTTTCCAGCCATATGGTTGGATGGGTTGCAACAGTACTTACCGTTTATGGTATGCGACGAAGGGTGCGAGGCAGCAGAGGAGCGAAGCGACGATGAGGACCGCACATCTCTAGTCCCTGACCGAAGGGAAGGGAAAACAAAGGTGATGAAGTAACAGCACTTACCGCTTGCGGTATTGAAACTGTAAGACTGTTGATGCACAACTGTTATAGACACAAAGAGTTGCAACAGTACTTACCGTTTACGGTATGTGACGAAGGGTGCGAGGCAGCAGAGGAGCGAAGCGACGATGAGGACCGCACATCTCTAGTCCCTGACCAAAGGGAAGGGAAAACAAAGGTGATGAAGTAACAGCATCTACCGCTTGCGGTATTGAAACAAACCTCCAAAGTCCTCAACAGAAGATTCAGTTGGCAAGTTGCAACAGTACTTACCGCTTGTGGTATTGAAACTACACGTGTTTCGTACGATTCCCCGGCATGAGGGTTAGTTGCAACAGTGCTTACCGCTTGCGGTATTGAAACTTTTCTAACTCATTGAAACACATGTTATCAATGTTAACTTTGTTGCAACAGTACTTACCGTTTACGGTATGCGACGAAGGGTGCGAGGCAGCAGAGGAGCGAAGCGACGATGAGGTCCGCACATCTCTAGTCCCTGACTGAAGGGAAGGAAAACGAAAAGGATGGGTGAAAGCATTTACTGCTTGCTGCATTGAAACTTAAAGCCTGGAGGAAATACAATGAAAGACTTAGAAGCGAATCTAAACTTTCTGTACAAACTAATTAACGAGGAGGTTTATTGGCTGGACGCAGACAAGATAACTCCACAAATGATAGAGGAGTTCAAGCCACACTTGAAGGAAGTGATGGAAGTGCAATGCAAGGACCACACTCTCTTGGAGTTAGCGGAAGAGGAGCCTTACTTCGCAAAAGTGAAAATGGCAGAAATAGTGACAACAGCCCAACGCAAAATGTCAGCGGAGAAAGCGGGATACAAACTACCACATCTCAATCGTTATCAAAATTGGGGAACCATTCCAGTTGGGGGATTGAGCTTGGAATTCACTCGGTACACGAAGCCGATGAACAGGGGAAGCTTAGAAATCTTAGACGCTATTCCAATGAAGTAACTGATAATTAATTAAACAAAGAAAAATATATGGACCGTGTACGAGAAGTTTTCTCTGTAATTGAATCTAATCCAAATATGTATATGTCTGACAAGGCTAATGCTTTAATATCTATTATTGACGAAGTCGCACATGTGGACATCGCATTAGGACTAAAAGGTGAAGATAGACTATCATACCAACTATTAACAACCGATAACAGAAATAAAAGACTCGTTAGTCATCTAATTCCTAGCCATGAGTATCAAGAATTTATCGCTTGCACTATGAACCAATCACATAACAATAAACCCCGAGTGAATCACTGATTCGCTCGGGGTTTTGTGTCTTAGTTTTATTGTATTTATTTATCGTAGCTTTCATCATATAATTAAAATATAAAATGTTTTTATTTAATGGTGTTGCGTTTGTATTAGTTTGTGCCAGTTATATTTATTTGATTTTACAGGAGGTGTTTTATGGTAGATTTTAACTATACAATTGAAGAAATTCAAGAGAATACGTACAAAGATATTGCGAAGGAATTGTTAGATGTATTTTTATTACATGCAGATGGATACAATGAAGACAAGTATATTAGTATTCCTGGTGTAGATGCGATTAAAATTTTTTCGGACGAGTATGTAACAGAATCTGGTAAAAAGGTTACAGTTCAGTTCTGTCATTATCCAACTACTACTTGGTATTATGTTGAAAGCATATCTATTAATATTGATGGAAAACAATTTTGTATTGATGTTTCTGAGGCAAATCTTGATGAAGACTGTATCGTGTATCCTTATTTCACATCGGAAAATCCTGCGTATAATGAACGGGACGATGGCGATTGTTTAGTTGAAGACTTACTCTTCTTATGTGAAACTGCACTAGAAATATCTTCTGATTCAAGAGGACATGGTTATCTCTTACAATACTGTATTGATTATTGTCATATGGTTAAGGCTAAAGAGTTTTCTATTTGGGATTTGATTTCCTTGGATTCTCGGGACCCTAATTTCTATTTAAGTGTTTATAATAGACGTCATTATTATGATGACCCAGAACCTCGACCATACCCAGATAATTATGATCCTGATTTGGATGATGAATTCTGGGAGGCCGTCGATAATATGCTGGAAAAATAGGAGTAGAGTTTTCATCTATAAATCTCTATAATACGATGCTTATTGTATCGTATATTTGTTTGATATATAATTAACATAAGATAGTTAGACGAGGTTGGGCCTCTCTTCGTTATTGAAGGGAGGGGTAAGCCTATGAGTGATTATGAAATCATTATGCTCCTATTACAGGTAATGACCGTGGTTATTGCTTTTGGGGCATTAATAGCGCTTATTTGTCTAGGAAAAGACAAATAGCCCTTCGTTATCTTTGATAATTCGATAACAGAAAGGCCATTTCCTAATATTTTATAGATTTCGAGATGAGCCTGACGTATCCACTCGTCTGACTACCTTCTTATATTATAACGATGGTTGCACTCATCGTCAAATATAGATGATCACAGTCCTTATTGTGGGGATATTAATAGCGCTTATTTGTCTAGGAAAAGACAAATAGCCCTTCATTTCCACTAATCCGGAGATTAGTAAAAACGAAAAGGCCATTTCTCAAAATTTTATGTTTTCCGAGATGAGCCTGACGTGTCTACTCGTCTGACTATCTTCTTATATTATAACGACGGTTTCATTCATCGTCAAACATAGATGAACCCGTATGCTTTCGTCTAATGAGTATGTTCTGCCATTAAGTATGCAGGACATACATTCTGAGCTGTTTTAAACGGCTCTTTTTTTGTTCCTAGTTTTTTTGATTATCTCCCCATAGAGAATCTCCGTATAATGAACTCACAAGTTAAGTCCATTGGATGTAAATCAGTAGCATGATATACCTCCTTTGAATAAGAAATAATAATAGACTCCTTTCTGATAGAACATGAATCGTGCAGATGGTGAGCTGGTTTCTTCCGATGGGCTTAGCCTAGTATGTTGTTTGTATTACATGAGTTATATGAGTTTTTATACACGGAGGTTCGTTATGGAACAATTTACGATTCGGAAAAATGATTTTTTATCCCATGATTGTACCGGTTACTTTCACCTATATTATGTAGGGTACGGACAACCAGGCAATCCGGATTATTTGAACACGTTGAAAAATATCTTTGTTTCTACGCATCCCGATACGTTGCGCGCCGCCTCTAGGCAAGCCGCAGCGTTGATGATACAGGATATTCCGCAGGTTATGGATGCCGAAGGGTTGGATGAGGTCGTTCTCATGGCGGTGCCACGGTCTAAGTCTGGCATGTGCAATTGGCAACTTGGGTTTAAGGCTGCGGTGCGGACCGCTGTGAAAGCCCTACAGGATAATAATTTGCCCGTCATCGACGGAACGGATTTTATTTTCCGCCATACTAGCACCAAGATGACGCACTTGCGTAAGCCTGTGTCTAATTTTGAGAATACTGGTAGTGAGCCGTACCCAGGGATTACCAAGGATACTTGTGATATCCAGCACGAGTACATCAAGGGTAGAACGATTATTTTAATAGATGATATTTATACAAAAACAGTTAATGTTGATGAAGATTGTATTCAAGCATTATACGATGCCGGTGCGGCGCGCGTTGTTTTCTATGCCGTAGCCTACACCAATCGAAATGCGTATAAAAGAGGAGCATAATATGAACATT
>ERZ773267.693-NODE-693-length-21172-cov-5.502107_pt1 | contig 21172 bp, 18 predicted proteins | sample MGYA00511959_ERZ773267 | MGnify/ENA primary metagenome ERZ773267 (study PRJEB29015, sample SAMEA2738165) | human oral metagenome | biome: human oral; feature: human-associated habitat; material: saliva | place: China | collected 2240 ... | reverse complement strand
CCGTGGAGACGGCGCACGCCCACAGACACCCGAGCAGCACCAGTACGCATACCCCTGCGGTCGTCAGCACACCCGTCCCCTGACCCAGCCACATGGCAAGGGCGGGAACAGCCACGTAGCCGAGCGGCGCAACACCATCCCCGGCGAGGTAGTCCAAGGCGAAGACAGAGGGCAGCGCGTCACGCTCAACTCGAGACTGAAGAAACGTCTCCCAAGCCACCGCCGTCGACGCAATCACAGTACTCGACACACATACCAACGCCGCGACAAGCCAAAGAGGCGCACCGAGCACCACGCCGACCGGAACCGGTACGAAGCTGAGGAGCGCAACCAGGCACAGCACCGGGCGCGACAAGCGGGATGGCACAGGAAGCAAGGACCCAACGATTCCACCGACCGCAAACAAGGACTCACTGACTCCGATGAACCATAACGCCCGATAATCATCGCGCAGCATCACCGGGTATATCGTCATGTAACTCCCCCACACAGTAAAGTGCCACACACCGGAGCTGACCAGCACAACGAGGACCCCTCGGGAGCGTGCGGCGACCCGAAGGCCCCGCTTCAGCGCGGTGACGCGATCCGCACCCCCCGTTCTGCGCCCTTTCGGCAGGCGGGCCTGCGACAGCAGGCACACGTGCATCAGCAGGGAGACCAGCCACCAAGCGTCAGCGGCACCTCGCCATGACTGCACCACCGCAATAAGTCCAGGGCCGGCGACCGCGCACAGACCAGCGACAACAGCCCTGACAGAATTCATCCGATCCAACAGATCCGCCCGCACGAGGTCTGCGACATAGGACCCCATCGTTGAATACATAATCGATGCGACGAACTCCAAGGCGAATGACACAGTGACGTACACACCGAGGCCAACCGAGCCATCACGACTCAGCATCGCGATACCGCCACAGATGACGATCCATGCGGCTGCCGCACCGCCGAACATGGTCTTGGGGCTGACGTGAACCAGCATCTGCGGGGCCACTAAGGCCCCCAAGATGCCCGGCAGCGCACCCACACCGAGAACCAGCCCGACACCGGAGGCACTGTAGCCCTCCGATGCGACAGCTATCGCCAGCAGTACGGGAACCGCCGAATTCGCCAGGACATACAGGCCTCGCGACACAAGAAACTCAACGACGTGATCCTCCGCCAACAGCTTCATCCGACTACCCTTCCCGGCACATAGCCAGTACGTGCACGTCCGTCTCGCCGCCGTTCACCAAGTGCACCAAGGCGGCGATAGGGCGGGTCACAGGAGCACGGTCACGGCCGCGAGCGCGATGGCGAGCAGTACTGCGGCGACGACGACCGTGCGGTTGAGGCCGCTGGTCACACCGGTCGCCGTGCCTGGTGCCGTCTCGTCGGCGGCCTGACCGGCACGACTGCGCACCTGCTCGGCGTAGGCCTCGATGAGGGCTCCGGCGTCACCGGTGTCGAGGTTGGTGCGGTGAGTCCCCTCCCCCGTGAGGTACTCCGGGCGCACCGCTGGGGCCGGTTCGGAGTCGCGCAGGCCGTCGCGCCGCTCCTGCTGCTCGCGCAGCTCCTGGCGGCGCCGGAAGGACTCGGCCATGCCGCCGCGGCGGGGAGCGGCCGAGGCCCGCACCTCAACGTCGTCACGGGTGACGACCGACAGCCCCCAGCGGGTGCGGCACAGCTCGACCGCATCCCAGCCCAGCACGTGGGTGCGCCAGGCGTTGCGGATGGTGAGAGCCTGCGGGGTCAGGGTGATCTGCGGGGCCCACCACAGCAGCCAGGTGAGGAAGGTGAGTGCTCCCGCCCAGACCATGGTGCGCAGCCCGTGGGCGGCGCCGTCGGCCAGGCCGATCGTCAGGGACATCCCCCCTGCGGCCAGGCCGATGAGGGCGGTGCCCAGGCGGGCCGGCAGGGAGCGGATGACGACGGTCGGCATGACAAGGGGCACAGTGGTGGACACGGTGGTGGGCACGACTTCTTGCACGGGCGCATCATGCCGCACCGGCTCTCGTCCGTCGTCATCCGCTCCGGTTGCGGGCACCGGCTCAGCTCTTGACGTAGCCGATGCGCTCGGGCCGGAAGGAGGCCAGTCCCTGGGCGCCGAAGTTGCGCAGCGTCTTGGGCACGGCGGTCAGCTGCATGCGCTGGTAGATCGGGATGTTGAAGACGTTCTCCCACAGGACCTTGTCGAGCTCGTTGGCGAGCTTGTTGCGCTCGGCGCCGTCGGGGGTCGAGCCGATCTTGGCGACGTACTGGTCGACCTCGGGGACGGACAGTCCGGTGTAATTCGACTGGCTGGTCGAGGCGTAGTACTGACCCGTGTTGGCCAGGGGGTACTGGGTCTTCTCGCCGGTGAAGACCGTCAGTGCGTAATTCTTCTTGTTGATGTACTCCGGGAAGTACTTGTCGATCTCGACCGTGGAGACACTGAGCTTGATGCCGACCTCGTTCAGCTGCTTCTGAAGGAGGTTGGCCTCGTTGGTGGCCACCGGGGCGTTGGAGGGGATGGTGATCACCAGCTCGAGCTTCTTGCCGTCCTTGGCGCGCACGCCGTCGGAGCCGGCCACCCAGCCGGCGCCGTCGAGCAGCTTCTTGGCGGCCTCGACGTCGTGGCCCCAGCTGGTGGAGTTGTCCTGGTAGCCCTCCTGGACGGGCAGGAAGAAGCGGTTGCCCAGGAGAACCTTCTTGGCGTCCACGGGCAGACCCGCCAGGTCGGAGGCCGCGATGGCCTCACGGTTGCAGGCCCGAGTGATGGCCTGGCGCACGGCCTTGTCCGCCAGAGGACCGGAGGAGGCGTTGAACATGATGTGACGCCACTGCAGGCCGGTGTTCTGGCGGACCTCGGCGTCGTCGCGGCCACTGGCCTGCTGGTAGACGTCGGCGGAGAAGATGTAGTCCAGGACGTCGATCTCCTTGTTGGCGAAGGCCTGTCCCAAGGCCGAGTCATCCAGGACGTGCAGGGTGACGGTCTCAAGCTTGGGGGTGGCGCCCCACCACTTGTCGTTGCGCTCCAGGGTGATGACCTGCTTGGACTCGTCGTAGCTCTTGATCTTGAAGGGGCCGGCGAAGTAGTCGTTGTTGAACTTGGTGGCGCCGGCCATCGACTCGTTGAAGGTCTTGGCGTCGGCCATGAGCTCCCTGGGGGTGATGCCGGCCAAAGGGTAGGACCAGTCGGGGTAGACCGAGTTGAAGGTGACCTTGGCGGTCTGCTTGTCCACGATCTCGACCTTCTCGACCTTGTCGAGTCCCTCGACGGTGGCCCAGGAATAGCTGGGGTCCTTGACATGGTCGAAGAACACCTTGATGTCCTCGGAGTCCCACTTGCGCCCATTGCCCCAGGTGGCCTTCTCGTTGATGGCCACGGTGACCACGGTCTTGCCGCCGACCTCCGCAGCCTCGAGCTTGGTGAGGAAGTCGGGGTTCGGTGTCGCCTTGCCGTCCGCGGCCCAGTCGACGGTGAAGGGGGAGACGAACTTCATGATCAGCCACATGTCGACGATGTTGCCGTCCACGGTCACGGCGTTCCAGTTCGCCGGCGCCGAGCCGATGCCGAAGCGCAGCGTGCCCCCGTCCTGGAGCTCGTCGGGGGCGGCGGTGGGCACGCCGGCGGTGGAGCCCGAGGAGCCGGAGCCGTTCTTGGCGCAGGCGGCCAGGGAGGTCAGGACGGCCGCGGAGGCCGTCGTGGCGAGGAACATGCGACGGTTGAGCTTCATGGGAATCTCCGTTCACTATGGGCGCCGTCGTCGGCGCGCGGTGGTGGGCAGGATCGGTGGACAGTGCGATGGGTGGACTCGGGGGCGGGGGACGTCAGAAGACCGCGGTGCGCTCGGGGTAGTAGCAGGCGACCTCGTGGTCCTCGCCCTGGGAGAGGAAGTCCGGCATGGCTCCCAGGCAGGCCGAGCGCTCGTCGTCGGTGAGTCCTGAGGCGAACTTCGGGCAGCGGGTGCGGAAGCGGCAACCCGAGGGCGGGTTGGCGGGGCTGGGCATGTCGCCCTCCAGGACGATGCGGCTGCGACCGCGCTCCTTGGCCGGGTCCGGGATGGGGATCGCCGAGAGCAGGGCCTGGGTGTAGGGGTGGGCCGGGGCCTCGAAGATGGTGTCGACGTCGCCGATCTCCACGATCCGCCCCAGGTACATGACGGCGACACGGTCGGCGATGTGGCGCACCACTGACAGGTCGTGGGCCACGAAGAGATAGCTGAGCCCCATGGTGGCGCGCAGCTCATCGAGCAGGTTGATGACGCCGGCCTGGATGGACACGTCCAGGGCGGAGACCGGCTCATCGAGGACCAGGAGACTGGGTTCGAGCGCCAGAGCACGGGCGATGCCGATGCGCTGACGCTGCCCGCCGGAGAAGTTGCGCGGGTAGCGGTTGGCGTGACTGGGCTCGAGCCCGACGAGCTCCATGAGCTCCTCGATGCGCGGTCCGATGTCCGTTTTCTTCCAGCCGTTGGCCCGCAGCGGTTCGGCGATGATGTCGAAGATCGGCAGGCGCGGGTCCAGGGAGGCCATGGGGTCCTGGAAGACGATCTGCAGGTCGCGGCGCACCTGGCGGCGCTGGGCCCGCCCCAGGTCGGCCGTGTCCTTGCCCAGGACCACGATCCTGCCCTCCTGGGGCGCCCGGAGGGAGAGGACCTCCAAGAGGGTGGTGGTCTTGCCGCAGCCGGACTCGCCGACCAGGGCCAGGGTCTCGCCCCGGCGGACGTCGAAGGAGACGCCGTCGACGGCGTGGACGGTGCCCACGCGTCTCTTGAAGACGGCTCCCTTCATGAGGGGGAACTCCTTGACGAGGTCGGTGACGCGCAGAACCTCGGGGCGCTCGGCATGCGGCAGGCTCATGGTCTCGGGGGTCTTGAGAGCCGGGACGGGGTAGATGTGGGAGTAGTCGAGATGGTCCCGTTCGATCTCGCCGCGACGGTGGCAGGCCGAGTACTGTGCGCCGGAGCGGGGCTCCTCGCCGTCGGTCCCGTCGCGCTCCACGAGGGTGAGCGCCGGCTCCTCCCGCGCGCACTCGGCCTGGGCCATGGGGCAACGGGGGATGAAGGGGCATCCTCGGGGCAGCTCCAGCAGGGAGGGCGGGTTGCCCTCCAGGGTGGCCAGAGCCGAGTCCTTGCGCGCGTCCAGACGGGGCAGGGAGCCGAGCAGGCCGATCGTGTAGGGCATGCGCGAGCGGTAGAAGATGTCGTCGACGTCGCCGGTCTCCACGATGCGCCCGGCGTACATGACGGCCACCCGGTCCGCCATGCCGGCCACGACCCCCAGGTCGTGGGTGATCATGATGACGCCGGCACCGGTCTCCTTCTGGGCGGTGCGCAGCACGTCGAGGATCTGGGCCTGGATGGTGACGTCGAGGGCCGTGGTGGGCTCGTCGGCGATGATGAGATCGGGGTCGTTGGCGATCGCGATGGCGATGACGGCCCGCTGGCGCATCCCGCCGGAGAACTCGTGGGGGTAGGCCTTGGCACGCACCTGCGGGTTGGGGATGCCCACCAGGTCGAGCAGCTCGACGGCGCGCTTGTGGGCGTCCGCCTCGCTCATCTCGGGATGGTGGATCCGCAGGGCCTCGACGATCTGGGCGCCCACCGTGTACACGGGGGTCAGGGCGCTGAGCGGGTCCTGGAAGACCATGGCGATCTGGGAACCGCGAATGCGGGACATGTAGCCGTCGGGCCGCCCCAGCAGCTCGGTGCCGTGGAGGCGCACCGACCCGGTGACCTCGGCGGACTCGTCGAGCAGTCCCATGACAGCCGTGGAGGTGACGGACTTGCCCGAACCGGACTCGCCGACCAGGGCCAGCACCTCACCGCGGGCGACGGACAGGTCGACTCCGCGCACGGCGTTGACGCGCCCGTCCTCGGAGGGGAAGGAGACGTGCAGGTCGGCGACCTCCAGCAGCGGGGCGGCGCTGGAGGGGTCCGGGAGCGCGTCGTCGGCGCTTCTGACGTCGACGACGGGCACGGCCGCAGCGCTCTTCGTGACCTCGGTGGACGTGCTGGGGCTGCTCGTGGGACTCATGCCTTGCCTCCGGACTTGGACGAGGGGTCGATGGCATCGCGCAGACCGTCACCCATGACGTTGACGCACAGGAGCATGAGGACGAGCACGGCTGCCGGGGCCAGGAAGATCCAGGGGTAGGTGGTCGCCGAGCGCTGCCCCTCGGCGATGAGGGTGCCCAGGGAGGTGTTGGGCGACTGGACCCCGAAACCGAAGTAGGACAGCGTCGTCTCGCTGATGACGGCGTAGGCCACGTTGATGGTGGCGTCGATGATGAGCAGGGAGGCGATGTTGGGCAGGATGTGCCGGGCGATGATGACGGGACTGGGCACGTTCATGAAGCGGGCGGCGTTGACGTACTCCAGGTTCTTCACGCTCAGGGTCAGGGAGCGCACCACGCGGGCCGTGAGCATCCAGCCGAAGCCGGCCAGGAGGATGATGAACAGTGCGATGGAGCCCTTGGCGGCTCCGGCCCGCTGGGAGAGGATCGCGATGATGAGGAAGGAGGGGACCACGAGGAGCAGGTCGGTGGCCCACAGGGCGATCTTCTCCCACCAGCCGCCGAAGTAGGCGGCCGAGGATCCGATGACGGCGGCGACGCCGGTCTGGAGCAGGGCGACGAAGACGCCGATCATCATGGACTTGCGGGTGCCCTCCACCACCATCGCGTAGACGTCGCGGCCGCCCTGGGTGGTGCCGAACCAGTGATCGGCACTGGGGGCCTGCAGGAAGGCGGAGGAGTCGACGTCGGTGAAGGTCCAGTGGGTCGCGGCGTCGCCGAAGAGTGCGAAGAGCACCATGAGCAGGAAGCCGACCGCGCCGACCACCGCCCCCTTGTTGCGCCAGAAGCGCCGGGTGATGATCTGCCTGCGGGTCAGGCGCCGGGAGTCCCTGGGGGTCTGCTTGGTGATGTCGCCCAGGTCCTCGGGGCTCAGCTGGGCCTCCCCGCCCTGCTCGACGGCGGCGTAGCCGCCCACCGTCATCTGCTTGCCGATGGAGGCCATCCCGTTGGGTTCAGCGTTGCGCGTCATGGGTCAGCTCACCCTCACTCTCGGGTCGACGATCGCCACGAAGACATCGGACAGGAGCGCACCGGTGAGGGTGCACAGCCCGGAGAAGGCGACGACGGCCGTCACCCCGTTGATGTCCATGCCGGAGATCGCACTGATGGAGTACTCGCCCATGCCGTGCCAGCCGTAGACCCGCTCGGTGATGGCGGCGCCGGTGAACAGGGTGGCCAGGGCGAAGGCGAAGTAGGTGGCCATGGGGATGAGCGCGGTGCGCAGCGCGTGGCGGGTCAGCGCCTTGCGCTTGATGAGGCCCTTGGCTCGGGCGGTGCGCACGTAGTCGGCCCCCAGGGTGTCGAGCATGAGGTTGCGCTGGAAGCGGGAGTAGGAGGCGATTCCGCCCAGCGACATCGACAAGGTGGGAAGCAGAAGGTGCTGGAGGCGACCGAGGGTCCCCTCCCCCTCGCCGGTGAACTCGAGGATCTGGTAGCCGGAGGAGCGGTTGATCTGCACGGCCAGGACCTGCAGGAGGATCGCGATGACCATGGCGGGGGTGGAGATGATGATCATGGAGATCAGGGAGATCGCGCGGTCGGAGAAGCGGTACTGGCGCGTGGCGGTCCAGGCCCCCAGTGCCACTCCCCCGACCATGCCGATGGCGGCACCCAGGAACACCAGCCGCACTGAGACGAGGATCTTGGTGCCGATGAGGGTGTTGATGAGCTCGCCCTTGGGGGTGCGTCCCCAGTCCCAGTGGAGGACGACGTTGCGCAGCCAGGTGACGTAGCGGTCCCACACGGGCAGGTCGTGGCTGATGTTGTACTTGACGAGGTTGGCGTGAATGGCGTCCCAGTTGAGGGAGGGGTCCTGACGGTTCCACAGGGCCGAGGGATCCAGAGAGGCCGAGGCCAACAGATAGGCCAACGACGTGGCGATGAATAGCAGGACCGCGTAGTTCGCGATCCGGCGCGCCAGGTACGGGAGCATGCGTTCTCCTCCTTCGGACAACCCACCGGTGCAAGGATCACTGGCCCGCAGCAGGCGCACCTGGCGGCGTTGGAGGTGACACCGTGTACGAACAAATGAATGGGGTCACAATACCCGCCGAGTGAAACTCGATGGATACATTTCCAGCATTCAGGAAATGCCCAAATGGTTAATAGTGGAGGAGAAATAAAACGCGGCGGTGGCCTCGATTCCACCGCCGCGTCATGGGAATCCCCCTCAATCAGATAAGGAAACAGGGCCGACACGTGAAACACGTGTCAAACTGTCAGAAACTGGCGCGTTCATGCGTTCCAGGCCTGGGCGAGCAGCTCGTAGGAGCGGCGCCGCAGGGCCGGGTCGTGGGCGTGGGTGACCACGAGGACCTCGTCGAGGTCCCACCGGGCGGCCTGCTCACGCAGGCGGGCGGCGACGTCGTCGGCCGTTCCGACGAAGGACAGGGACATGGCCGCCTCGACGGCGTCCTCCCTGCCGGGCGCGTAGGCGCGCCAGGCCTGCGGGTCCTCACTGGGCGGATCGAGCGGGCCGGGCCGATTGCCGACGATGCGGGCGGCGGCAGCCATGGCGGTACTGAACAGCAGGCGGGCCTCCTCCTGGCTGGGAGCCACCATGACATTGACGGCGGCCGCGACCCGCGGAGCGTCCGGAGCGCCTTGGAGGCCTGGGGCGCCTTCCGTCCGGGACTCGAGGACGGAGCGGTAGGTGGCGATGGCCGCCTCGGCCTGGACCGGGGCGAAGTGCGAGGCCACGGCGAAGGGCAGTCCGAGCCGTCCCGCGACGCGGGCCCCGTTGACTGAGGAGCCGAGCACCCAGACGTTCGGGTGGGTGCCCTCCCCCGGGATGGCCCGTACTCGGGGGCCGTCGGGCTCGGAGACCTGGACGGCGTCGTCGAGAACACCGGGGGCGCCCAGGAGGAGGGATCCGGGGACCTGTTCCGGTACGGGCTCGTCACCGAGGTAGGTGAGGATCTCGAGGATCTCCTCGGCGAAGCGGCCCGGATCGGAGGCCCCTCGGCGCAGCGCGGCGGCGGTGCGCCGGTCGGTGCCAGGGGCCCGCCCCAGTCCCAGGTCGACCCGGCCCGGGTAGAGGGTGGCCAGGGTCCCGATCTGCTCGGCGACGACGAGCGGGGCGTGGTTGGGCAGCATGATCCCGCCGGAGGCGACGCCCAGGCGCTCGGTGGCGGCCAGGACCTGCCCCATGAGGACGATGGTCGCTGAGGAGAGGTAGGTGGCGGAGCCGTGGTGCTCGGCCAACCAGTAGCGCTCGTAGCCGGCGGCGTCGGCGGCTCGAGCGAGGGCGATCATCTCGGTGAGGGCGTCGGTGCGGCTGCATCCGGCGCTGACGGGGACCATGTCCATGACGGACAGGACGGGTACGGCCCGCCTTTCGGGCTGACTCATACGGGCACTCTAACCCTCACCGACCACCTGGAAGCGGGCCTTGAGGCCCGTGTGCCCCGCCGAGCACAGAGCGCGGCGGGGCACACGGAGGGTCGGACTCGTGCCGTTCGGGGGTGGTCAGCGAATCCGGCTGCGCACGGGCAGCAGGCCGGTGGCGACCACTGACTTGAGGATGTCCCCCACGATGAAGGGCACCAGGCCCAGGGTCAGGGTAGTGCCCCAGCTGGCACCGGTGGCGACCTTCAGCCAGATCAGGCCCGGGACGTAGACCGAGGCCGAGGCCAGCAGCATGAGGGCGACGCCAGTGGCGACCCGAGCGGTCGTGGAGCCGGAGTGGCGCGACCACACGGTGGCGGCGCGTCCGGCGATGGCGGCGATGAGGACGTAGCCGATGACGTAGCCGAAGGTGACGCCCACGCCGCCGTTCCAGCCGGCCAGGACCGGGGCCCCAACAGCGGCCAGGGCGCCGAGGAGCATCGCGGACAGGGCGCCGCGGCGCGAACCGAGGACGGCGCCGACGCCCAGAGCGGCGAAGGTGCCCATGGAGATCGGCACAGGGGTGAAGGGCAGGGGGATCGCGATCTGACCGATGAGGATCAGGGCGACGGTGCCGGCCAGGATCAGCCCGACCTCACGAACGCGGACAAGAGCGGGGTTGGCGGCGCTGGTAACGGATTCTGAGCGGGCCGCGGAGCCGGAGGCCGGGGTGGAGGGTTTGGTGATCATGCCTCAACCCTACGGGCAGACGCGGCGTCGCGAACGACCGGATCATGCCGAAGCACCACACCATCATTTGGAGGAAACCTACAAAGAATGCAGGATCGCTCCCCCTTCCCGACCGCTCAAGATAGGTGGTTTTCACAGTTCGGGCAGGTGCCCGTCGATCCAGGTGAGGATGTCGCCGGTGACCTGGTCCCGGTTGGTCTCGTTGAGCAGCTCGTGGCGCCCGCCCGGGTAGAGGATGACGGAGACCTCTCGCACGCCGGCGCTGCGGTAGAGGGTCGCGGCCCGCTGGACGCCTCGCCCCATGGCGCCGGCCGGGTCCCTGTCACCGGAGGCCAGGAGCACGGGCAGCCCTGCGGGCACCGCGGCGGCGTGGGAGGCCGTGTTGACGGCTCTCTGCCCGGCGACGAGGTCGCGGAAGAAGCTGGAGGTGCACACGAATCCGCACCAGGGGTCGGCGACGTAGCGGTCAACCTCGTGGACGTCCCGGCTGATCCAGTCGGCCTCGGTGCGGTTGGGGGCGAAGTGTCGCTGGTAGGGGCCGAAGGCGAGCGCATTGAGCAGGCCGGAGGCATGGCGAGGTCCGCGCAGTCGGGACTCCCCGGCGCAGATCGCGGTGGCGGGCCGGGTCAGCGCGCCGTTCCCCGCACCGGTCCCCAGCAGGATGAGACCGGCCAGCTCACCTCCGCGGCGCGCGGCCAGGTCGCGGGCCAGGAAGGAGCCCCAGGAGTGGCCCATGAGGAAGACCGGCACATCGGGCCAGGCCCGCCGAGCCGCATCCAGGACGGTGCCCATGTCGGCGACGACCCTCTCCCAACCGCCCCGCTCGGCGACGAAGCCGAAGGCACCGGGGGCTGCGGTCGCGCCGTGGCCTCGGTGGTCCTCGGCCAGGACCGCATAGCCCTCCTCCACCGCTGAGGCGGCGAAGCGGGCGTAGCGCGAGGCGTGCTCGGCCATGCCGTGGGCGATGACGATGATGCCCCGGGGGCGGGCGGCGCCGGGTATCTGCGGGCGCGTAGCGGCCGGTGTGCGCGCTGGGGCGCCGGCCTCGGGGGCGTCGGCCACCAGGAGGGAGCCGTCGATGAGCCACTCGGGGAGCCAGATGTGCACGACCAGACGCGTTCCGTCATCGGCCGTGAGCCGAGTAAGGCTGGTCTGCATCGGTCCTCCTCAGACAGCATCATCAATCGTCGTCAACGGAGCGTTGGTCACGCTCAGGTCGGCATCGGTCATCATTGATCGTGTCGACGGCTGACGATCGGCAGTGGAACCGAGTTCGCGGGCTGGGCCCACAGTGTCCCGTCGCCCCAGGTAGAAGCCTAGTTGCCCGATGCCGAGCCGGCAGCATGACCGCCGAGGCGATTCTCAGACGCCCCAGGACGGGAACGCTGCGGAGCCGCCACAGACGGCCACTGATCCGCCACTGATGACTGACTGCAACGGAGCATCACCTATATTCCTGATGGTTTCATGAGTCCCAGTCGCCCGTATCCCGACAGTTCTCCCGATAGATCCCCGCCCACCCGCTCCGGTTCGGGCTCCTGGTTTACGGTGGCTGCCATGGCCGTCCACTCCTTCACCCTCGTTCCCGCCGTCTACGTCTACCTGCTGCGTCCTCATCCGGGCGCCTCCGACCGGAACGCCGAGCCGGTGAGCACCGCGCCCCAGGTGCTCCTCCAGCTGCGGCAGAACACGGGCTACATGGACGGGCACTGGGCCTGCGGCGCCTCGGGTCACGTCGAGGCCGCCGAGAGCGCCCTGGAGACGGCTCTGCGGGAGACCGACGAGGAGCTGGGGATCCGTGCCGAGGCGAAGGACCTGACTGCGCTGACGGCGATGCACCGCACCAATGACCTCGGCGGCGCGGCTCTGGAGCAGCGCATCGACCTGTTCTTCACGCTGCGGACCTGGACGGGCACGCCGAGCGTGCGCGAGCCGGCCAAGAACGCGGGTCTGCGCTGGTTCTCCCTGACAGACCTGCCCGAGGCGGTTCCGCCGCACGAGCGCCATGTCCTGGATCTGCTGGCCGGGTCACTCGACGGCGGGAGTCCAGTGCCCCCGGTCATCACCTTCGGCTTCGACGAGGGCCAGGACATCGCCTGTTACGGCGTCGCCCTGCCGCACTGAGCTCAGCTCGCCAGGAAGGCCTCGATGGCGGGCAGCTCGCGGCGGGCCTGGGCCAGGCCGGCCTCGAAGGCGGTGACGATGCGGTCGTAGCGCAGCTCGCCGTTGGCGATGGGCATGCGCTCGGGCCGGAAGAGGTAGACGCTCCCCTGGCTGCGCAGCCGCTCCAGCTCGTCGACGGTACGGTTGTAGTTCTCGGGGCGGTCGATGACGGCCTGGACCAGGGCCGGGTAGCGGGCGTAGAGCCGCTGGAGGATCTCGATCTCGTGGCGTCGCATGAGCGGTTTGCGGTAGCCCTCGGGGCGGGTCATGACCACGAGCAGCTTGTCGTAGCCGTCGGCGCGGGCGGCGTCGATGGCGAAGCCGCCGGTGGGTCCGACGGCGCCGTCCACGTAGGGGGCGCCGTCGACCTCGACCATGGGCATGAGCACCGGCATCGACGACGACGCGCGCGCCCGCACCAGCAGGTCACCCATGGTGGGCATGTCCTCCAGGCCCCAGTAGACCTCCTCGCCGGTGTCGCAGCGGAAGGCGCCCAGGCGCACCGTGGCGGGTGAGGCGGCGAAGGTCTCCCAGTCGAAGGGGATGGACTCGTCGGGGGCGGAGGTGTGCAGGTAGATGTGCTCGGAGTTGAAGTAGCCCTTGCCGGTCACGAAGCTGCCCCAGCCGCCGGCCTGGGGGTCGGTGGTCAGCCCCAGGTAGGCCTCGCGGGTGCGCCAGGTGTCCCGGGAGACGAAGTTGCAGGTGTTGGTGCAGCCCGCGGAGATGCCACCGACCCAGGGGAAGGAGAGCCCGGCCTCCAGCATGACGCGCACGAGGCCGGCCGTGTAGGCCCCGCGCATGCCGCCGCTCTCGAAGACGAGGGCGACGTCGTCGGGGCCGTGGGTGACGGGAGCGGGCCGGTGACTGGGGTCGGAGACGGGGACGGGCCGTTGGACAGGGCCGGTGACGGGGACGGGACGCGGGCTCACGCCCGGGAGCCTATGGGTTCCATGGCGCCATCGCACGGGTGATTCCCGCCCCATGTCGGCCGAGCGGTCGGGAGAGTAGCGTGAGGCCATGAGCACCTCGAGCGCGCTGCGCATTCTTGAGCCGATGACCATGCGCGGGCTGACTGCCCGCAACCGCCTGTGGCTGCCGCCGATGTGCATGTACTCGGTCGAGGCGCAGGATGGTGTCGTCACCGACTGGCACGTGGTCCACTACGCCAGCCGCGCGGTGGGCGGCTTCGGCACGGTCATCGTGGAGGCCACGGCGGTCACCCCGGAGGGGCGTCTGTCCCCCAACGACCTGGGGCTGTGGTCCGACGAGCAGGTCGCCGGCCAGCGCCGCCTGGTGGAGGCGATTCACGCCGGCGGGGCCCTGGCCGGTATTCAGATCGGGCATGGCGGGCGCAAGTCGGGGACCCCGCCGTGGCGACCCAAGGTGGAGGGTGCGCGCACCGGCACCCTGGAGGGCTGGGAGCTGCTGGCCCCCAGCGCGATCCCCTTCCCCCAGCACGCGGTTCCCACCGAGCTGGACGAGGCCGGGATCAGTCGGATCGTGGAGGCCTTCGCGGCGGCCGCGCGCCGCGCCGTCGAGGCCGGGTACGACGTCATCGAGATCCACGGCGCCCACGGCTACCTCATCCACGAGTTCCGCTCTGCCCTGTCCAACCAGCGCACCGACTCCTACGGCGGAAGCGTTGAGAACCGTCAGCGCTTCCCGCTCGAGGTGGTGCGGGCCGTGCGCGAGGCCATCGGGTCGCAGACGGTGCTCGACATCCGCCTGTCGGCCTCGGACTGGGCCGAGGGCGGCGTCACCGGCGAGGAGACCGCCGCCTTCAGCCGCGAGCTGGTGGAGGCCGGTGTTGACGTCCTGCACATCTCCAGCGGCGGTAACGTCCCGGCCGAGATCCCGGTGGGGCCCGGCTACCAGCTGCCGCTGGCCGAGCAGGTCAAGCAGGCGGTCGCCGGCAGCGACGTCCCGGTGGTGGGCGTGGGTCTCATCGAGGAGGCGGCCCAGGCCGAGCAGGCGCTCATCGCCGGACAGGCCGACGCGATCGCCGTGGGCCGGGCGGCCCTGCGCGACCCCTACCTGCCGCTGCGCTGGGCGGCCGACCTGGGGGTGCGCTCCTGGGAGGAGGCCCCCTGGCCCATCCAGTACTGGCGCGGCACCTGGAGCTGAGCGGGACTCCGTCCGCCCTCCACCAGTACTATCTCCTGGGAAGTCCTCAGTCGCATGCGACGTATCCATCCTCTGGAGGTAGATCCTTGGGCAGCAGCCATTCGACGGCACCCAGCGCGCAAAGGCACCGCGGGGACGTGTACTCCTCGCAGTGCCCGTGCCGTGATCTTCTTGACGTCGTGGCCAACAAGTGGTCCGCGCTGGCCATCGGCGCACTGGCCGAGGGATCGTTGCGCTTCGGGGCGCTGCAACGGCGCCTTCAAGGCATCTCGCCGAAGGTACTGACCGCCACGCTGCGCCGGCTGGAGGACCACGGGCTCGTGCACCGAGAGGTGATCCCGGAGGTTCCTCTTCACGTGGAGTACTCCCTGACGGAGGTCGGCCGGAGCGCCGTCGAACCGGTATTCGCGCTTCGGGAATGGGCCGAGTCCCGATACGCGCATGCGCTGACTCACGTGAGGTCGATCCCCTAGGTCGTTTTGCGGCGTGAAAGCGGTCCCGGGGCTATGACCCGGGGAGTCGCCACCGCGCGCAGTTCGGCGGGAACGCGCCTCAGCCCTCGACCTCGGACTTTGAGGGTGCAGCGGGGCCTACGGCGCACCCACGAGTCCCTGAGCATCCGGACGCCATCACGGCCGGCACACCGGCACTCCACTATCTTCTTGATAGTAGAGGTCATTGCGGGTAACCACTTTCTTCCTACTACGGTCTGTGCCCGTTGACGGTGCACCTCCGTCGAACCTGGTACAAGCCGATGAGCAAAAAGAGCAAGGAGCTATCGATGCCCTCAAGCAGCCCTGACACCCGAAGTACCATGACCGCTGTCGTCACTCGATCCGGAGGCTCGGTGGACACCCCGGATGTCCTGGTCGATGCCACCGTCCCCGCCCCGGCGACCCCCACTGGCCACGACATCCTCGTGGAGGTTAAGGCACTGTCCGTCAACCCCGTTGACGTCAAAGTGCGCGCCGCCCTCAACCACGCCGGCGGCGAGGAACGCATCCTGGGATGGGATGCAGCGGGAACGGTCATCGCGGTCGGTGAGCAGACCACTCTCTTCCAACCGGGCGATGACGTCTACTACGCCGGAGCACTGGAGCGTCCCGGCTCCTACGGACGGCTGCAGCTCGTGGACGAACGCATCGTCGGACCGAAGCCGAGCTCGTTGGACTACGCGAGTGCGGCGGCGCTGCCCCTGACCTCCCTGACCGCGTGGGAGGCGCTTTTCGACAAGCTCCACCTGAGCAGGGACTCCACAGGCACGATCCTCGTGCTGGGAGCCGCAGGAGGGGTGGGATCCATGGTGATCCAGCTGACCAAGGCCCTCACCGATGTCTCCGTCATCGCCACCGCCTCACGTGAGGAGTCCCGCGACTGGGTCCGGTCGCTGGGTGCCGACGCAGTGGTGGACCACTTCGCCGAGGACCTTGCCCAGCAGATCCTCGCCATCGCACCGGATGGCGTCGACTATGTCTTCACCCCACAGAGCCGAGGGCGCGTGCCGCTGCTGACCACAGTGGTTCGTCCTTTCGGGGAGATCGTCGCCATCGACGACGAGCGAGACCTGGACCTGTACGCGCTCAAGGACAAGGCCATCTCCTGGCACTGGGAGTTCATGTTCGCCCGGCCCAGGCACGGCTACGACCTCATCACCCAGCACCGCATCCTCTCCACCGTCGCCGAGCTCATCGACAGTGGAAGAATCCGTGGCACTGCGTCCCAGACGCTCACGCCTCGCAATGCTGCCCAGATACGGGAAGCTCACCGCCTCATCGAGAGCGGGCGCACAGTGGGGAAGATCGTCGTAACCGACGCCGGCTGAGTCGACCGAATCGGGACCGAACCGGGCTTCGATCGCCGTACGCGGTGGACTACCCGACGGCGTCGAGGTAGAGCCAGCGGCCGGCGCGGCGGGTGAAGCGGGAGCGCTCGCGCAGGGCGTCGTCCACCACTCCCCCGCGCCCGTCGCCGGTGCGGTAGGTGGCGGTGAACTCCACGATGCCGGCCTCGTCGTCCGCCCCGCCGTCGACGGTCTCGTGAATGGTCAGTCCCGTCCACCGGGTCCCGGGGTGGCAGTAGGGCCCCTCGGGGCGGGTGCGCGGGTGCCAGGTGCGGAAGAGGTAGTCCTCGTCGCCGACGACGAAGGCCGTGTAGCGCGAGCGCATGAGGGCCTGGGCCGTGGGCGCCGGGGCACCGTCGTGGAACGGCTCGCAGCACTGGGCGTAGGTTCCCCCGCTGCCGCAGGGGCAGGGGGCGGCGCCGTGCACGCCCGCGGCGCGGATCGGCGAGTCCTGTTGGGCCCAGCGACCCGCTCGCTCCCCCGCCATGCTCAGGCCCCCTGCCAGTAGGCGTGCAGGGCCTGGGCGAGCCAGGGACCGTCCTTGACGCCGCACATCTCGCGGGCCGAGTGCATGCTCAGCAGGGGCACGCCCACGTCGACCGTGGTGATACCGAGGCGGGTGGCGGTGATAGGGCCGATGGTGGACCCGCAGGGCACGGCGTTGTTGGAGACGAAGTCCTGGCTGGGCACGCCCGCGGCGGCGCAGGCCCGCGCCCAGATCGCGGCTCCCACAGCGTCGGTGGCGTAGCGCTGCTGGGCGTTGATCTTGAGCAGGGGGCCGTGGTTGATGAGCGGCTGGACGGCCGGGTCGTGCAGGTGGGCGTAGGCGGGGTGGACGGAGTGCCCGGCGTCGGCGCTCACGCAGGTCGAGCGGGCCAGGAGGGCATCGACGGCGTCGCCCTTGATCCCCAGGGCCGCGGCCAGGCGCCGCAGCAGGGTCTCGAGGAAGGGCCCACCCGCCCCGGAGCGGGTGTCCGAGCCGACCTCCTCGTGGTCGAAGGCGACCAGGATGACGGGTTCGATGGGTTCGGCCCCGACGACCGCGAGCGTCTCGAGTGCGACCAGTCCGGCGTGGACGGAGGAGAGGTTGTCCAGGCGGGAGGAGGCCAGGAACTCTCCGTCCCGGCCGAAGCGGGCCGGTGCCTGGGTGGGGTAGGTGAGGACGTCGTGGCCGGCGAGCTCGGCCGCATCGATGCCGGCGATCTCGCACAGGTGGGCCTCAACGGCGTCGGGGGCGGCGTCGGGGCCGGCCAGTGACCACAGGGGCAGCAGGTGGGTCTGGCGGTCCAGGTGGAGGGTGTCGTTGACGCTGCGGTCCAGGTGCGGGGCGATCTGGCAGACACGGGCGATGGGGCCGGTGCGCACGAGGTGGACGGCGCCGTCGCGGGTGGTCAGGCGCCCGGCCAGGCCCAGCTCGCGGTCGAGGAAGGAGGCGAGCAGGGGGCCGCCGTAGACCTCGGCGTTGATGAGCTGCCACCCGGAGCGGACGACGGCGGCCGAGGGCTTGAGCTTGAGGGCCGGGGAGTCGGTGTGGGCTCCGACAATGCGCATTCCCGCCCCCGCGGGAAGTGACTCGGGCAGCGCCCAGGCGGCGATGGCGCCGTCACGGATGACGTAGCCGCGGCGCGGGAGGCCGCCCTCCCAGGAGACGGTCTCATCGGCGCGGGTGAAGCCGGCCGCGTCCAGACGGCGGGCGACCTCGGTGGCGGCGTGGTAGGAGCTGGGCGAGGCGGTGACGAAGTCGATGAGCGAGTCGGTGTAGGCGTCGTCGTCCCGCAGGATCTCGCCGGCGACGGCGTCATCGGCGAGGGCACCGGAACGGAGGCTGGGCGAGGCACTGGCGGGCGTGCTGGCGGCATCAGTCATGGCCCCAGTCTTCCACCGGTGCACCCCGCTCCCCGACCGACCTTCCGGCCGGAACCCACCACGAGGTAGGGCAGAATCGGGGCGTGAGCATCTCTCAGCCGGTCATCCCGCCCGCCTCGTCCACGCCCGTGCGCGCCGTCCTGCTCGATGCCGACGGCGTTCTGCAGCTCATCGGCACCCCGTGGGGCGAGGCGCTGACCCGCGGCGGCGGACCCGCCTTCGCCCAGGCCATGATCAATGGTGAGACTGACGCCCTGACAGGGCGGGAGACCCTCACCGAGCTGCTGGAGAGGGTAGTGACGAACCTTGGGCTGGACCTGCGCGCGTCGGACCTGTTGGAGATGTGGCACCGGGCCACGCCCGACCCTGTGGCCTGGCAGCTGGTGAGGGACCTGCGCGAGGCGGGTTACACCACGGTCCTGGCCACCAATCAGCAGTGGGAGCGTCGGGCCTGGATGCGCGAGCAGCTGGGCTATGACGGCCTGTGCGACATCGACGGCTACTCCTGCACGCTGGGGGTGGCCAAGCCGGATGCCGCCTACTTCCACCGGCTGCTGGAGCTGGCGGGAGTGGAGGCGGACCAGGCCCTGTTCGTCGATGACAGCGCCACCAACATCGCCGCGGCCCGCGAGGTGGGCTTGCGCACTATCCACCACCCGGCCGACGCCGGCGGCGAGCTCCTGCGCCGCGAGGTCGCCCAGGCCCTGACGCCGGTCGCCTCTCCGCCGCAAGGATGACCCGGCGGGCCATCGTTCCTCCTTTCGGAACTTGCCCATCCGGCGCGCACGGGGAAGACTCCCTCTGACAGGAGCGTTCACAGGGAAGGACACCTCATGGCAGGAACCGCGACGGATGACCGGGTCCCCGGGACCACCACCGCTGAAGGGGCTGCGTCCGCCGTCGAGTCCTCCGCCTCCACGTCCCGCCGTGCCCCGGAGGTCTTCCTGCGCCTCATCACGGCGATCCACTCCGTCCTGCCGGGCTTCGTGCGCCGTCGGCTGCCGGTGACCTTCATCGGCTACGCGATCATCAACGGCTCTGCCTTCTTCCTGGACATCACCTGCCTGTGGGTGTTCTACAACCACTTCCACTGGTTCTACCCGGTGGCGGTCACGGTCGGCTACGCCATCGCTGCCGTCTACTCCTTCCTGCTCAACCGGTGGCTGAACTTCCAGGCGCACGGGCACGTCGTCCAGCAGGGGGCGGGCTACATGGCCGGAGTCATCAGCCAGTACGTCATCTTCATCCTGGGCCTGTCCTCGCTGCTGCACTGGTTCGGGGTCAACGCCGAGCTGGCGCGCGTCATCTCGGCCTGCTGCGAGGGCATCTACCTCTACGTGTTCATCCGGCTGTGGGTGTTCCGCGGGGTGCCGGAGCCCGAGCAGACGCACGAGCCCTCGGCCTCCTCCGTCGAGGCCTGAGCACCCCGGTCGGAGGCGAGACCGGCGAGGAGCTCGGCACTCACCAGAAGGCGCGAGTCGTCTCGGTGGGGCCCTCGAGCTCGGTGAAGCCTGCATCGGTGACGCTGACGGGCCGCGTGACGGTCTCCCACTGCTCCCGGCTGGGCACGACGACGCGCACCCGGTAGCCGTCGTCGGCCCAGGCCCGCCTCAAGGAGGACGGCATGGCGCTGCTCTCCCAGGCCAGCTGGGCGGCGTGGGCGCACTGGGCGGCCAGCTTGCCCGAGGTCATCTCATGCAGAGGCGTGACCTCGATCGTCACGAGAGCCCCGATGGATGCCGACGCCGCCGTGAGCGCGATCTCCTCGACCGCAGCGGGGTCCTTGGCGACGCGCGCGGTGATCTCGGCGGGCGGCGGGGGCAGCTCGTCACCGGCCGGGAAGTGGGTGCCCTCCACCTGGGTCTTGGCCAGGGCTCCGGGCAGTGGGCGCACCGGTCCGGGGACGAAGGCGCGCGCGGCAGCCCGCCCCCAGCCGGCCGGACCGTCCTGGGTGACGGTGACGCCGTCGATGTCCTGGACCTCCTCCCAGCGCTTGCCCCGGGCTCGGCGCACGAGCTTGCGGATGCGCCCGTCGCGCCAGTAGTCGACGGCCGGGTTCCACGGTCCGCCGGGGGCGGAGGCGGGCGAGGCCAGGAGGGAGACGACGGCGCGGGCGGCGGCCTCGGCGACGTCGATCCGCCGGGGCGGGTGGACCTTGTCGTAGCGCACGGCGATCTGCATGCCCCAGGGCACGGTGTGGTCCAGGTTTCCGGACAGGGAGGGCAGAGGCGATGACGGTAAGAACGGCGATGCGGAGTGCGGCACGGGCAGGAGCCTACGGGGTCGTGATCGACCGCGTCAGGCCCCGTCCGTGCTCCGCCTCCTGGGGACCGTCGGAGCCATGGGAGGGGCCGGAGGAAAGACCGACCCTTACTATTCCCCACCACATGGCGGATAAGCGACGTGCGAAGATCCTCCTGCGGCAGGAGAGGATTCTCGCGGCGAGTCGTTTAAGTTGCCACTATGCAACCACCTGTTCCGTCCGCTGTCCCCGGTTCTCCTGGCCCGGCACCGTCGGCCGTGCCGCCATCTCGCCCACGGACGTTCAACGGCGCAACCGTTCATGGCATCCTCGGAACCCGCTGGCTGCGCCACCCCGCGGAGATCCCGCTGCTCATCGCCGCCGTCATCACCACGATCCTGGGGTACATCGGCTGGGTCGGTGTCATCATCTGGCTGGCCTCCGTGCCCAAGCCGACCGGCGTGGGCGCCACGATCCGCAAACAGCTCATGGAGGGCGGGACCCTGTCACAGGTGATCCTGATCATCCCCCTCCTCCCTCTCCTGGTGTGGATCATCCGCGCCATCATGTACGCCCAGCTGCGGGCGAGCTCGGTGCAGATGTCTCCCACCCAGTTCCCGGAGGGGTACCGGATGGTCGTCGAGGCCGCCCAGGAGTTCGGGCTGCGCCGAGTCCCGGACGCCTACGTGGTGCTGGGCAATGGTCAGATCAACGCCTTCGCCTCCGGCCACGGCTTCCGACGCTTCGTGGCCGTCTACTCCGACCTGTTCGAGATCGGCGGGCAGGCCCGCGACCCCGAGGCGCTGCGCTTCATCATCGGCCA
>ERZ773267.689-NODE-689-length-21234-cov-3.252656_pt1 | contig 21234 bp, 17 predicted proteins | sample MGYA00511959_ERZ773267 | MGnify/ENA primary metagenome ERZ773267 (study PRJEB29015, sample SAMEA2738165) | human oral metagenome | biome: human oral; feature: human-associated habitat; material: saliva | place: China | collected 2240 ... | reverse complement strand
CAGCCCGGTCAGATCGTGTACGAGGATGGGGGCGATTTTAGTGCAGGCCCCAGCAGCGTCTCGATCTTTTCCCGCGCCACCACGCTGGCATCGGTCTTGCTGAACTGGATGCCGATGCCCTGGCGGCGGTTGGTGGCGCCGGCCGGCGTCACCCAGGCCACCCGGCCCGGAATCGCCGTCTTGGTGGCGTCATCCATCAGCGTGAGAATGATGTAGAGCTCGTCGCCGAGCTGAGCACTCTTGTCCGTGGGCACGAACAGGCCCCCGTTCTCCAGGAACGGCATGTAGGCGGCCAGCAGGGCCGATTTCTCCTTGATCGACAAGGGAATGACGCCAGGCCGGGTAGCTGGTTTGTTGCCGGCCATGCCGCCCGCCAGGCCTTGGTGCTGTGTGCTCATCGAGGATTTGCGCGTCTTGGGGTTGGACGACGGGTGGAAAACGCATCCAGGTAGGTCGCCAGCGCTGATTCCATGAACAGGCGCGGATTGAGCGGATGCCGGACCAGCACCGCCTGCCGCTGCAACGCCGCCGAGACCTCGGCCAGCCGTGCCAGCGAACTGCGCTGCGCAAGACTGTCCAGCCGGGATGCAGACTCCGGAAAGAAACGGGGCGCAGCACCGGCGTGGGCCCGCAGCAGATCGCTGATCCAGCGCAGCAGCAGGTAGTACCAGGTTACCGAAGGCACCGTCGTCGCCTTGTCGGCCACCGTATCGAGGCCAGTGTCGGGCAACGCCGACAGCGACGAAAGCAATGTCCGATAGACGGTCAGGTGCGATGGGTCGGCGAGATCGCGGGCATGCAACGGCGCCATGCCCGACCAGGCCAGCAGCTGGCGGGCATCCGTGTCGGACAGCTCCGCCGAACGGACCAGCCATTGCAGGGCCTCGGCCTCGGGCGGCTGCGGCACCGCCACGGCCCGGCAACGCGATCGCACGGTTGCGGGCATCTGCCCCGGCAGGTGCGTCACCAGCAGGAACCAGGTGTTCTCGCCAGGCTCCTCCAGCATCTTGAGCAGGGCATTGGCGGCCGGCGTGGACAGCGTCTCGGCCGGGTCGACCAGCACCACCCGGGCGTGGCCGCGCGCGCTGGTGGTCGTGATGAAGCTTTCCAGCTCGCGCACCTGGTCGATGGAGATCTCCCAGGCCCGCGCACCCTGCCCTGCCTCGCGCCCCTTGGCGGAACGGGACTCGGCGGGCGCCAGTTCCAGCAACCGGAAATCGGGATGATGGCCGGAAGCGAACCACTTGCAGGCCGCACACTGCCCGCAGGCCTACACCGGCGCAGGCGGCCGGGGCAGCTGCTCGCACAGCAGCCCCTGGGCCAGCGCCCGGGCAAACTCGCCCTTGCCGATGCCGGGCAGACCGGCCAGCAGAAGCGCGTGGTGCAGGTTCGGGCCTTCGGCCAGCAGCTGCCGCAGCAAGGCCTGCTGGGCTGCAAAGAATGGCAGGACGGTGCTCACGATGGCCTCGCCCCTGCCTGGTCGGCAGCCCCTGTGCGCGATGCGGCCCTCTCGTGCCAGCGCCGATGGACCTTCACCAGGTCATCCTGCAGCCAGCGACTGATCTGCTCGGGCGTGGCCGTGGCATCCAGCACGCAGAAGCGCTCCGGGTCTGCGGACACCCGCGCCTGGTAGGCACGGCGCACGCGCTCGAAGTGGTCCAGCGCCCGGGCCTCGAAGCGGTCGGCACTGCGCACGGCGGCACGCCGCGCTGCCGCCACGTCGGGAGGCAGATCGAAGAGATAGGTCCGCACCGGCTGCAGCCCGTCCTGGACCTGCGCCTCGAGCTGGGCCAGCCGGGTGGTATCCACCCCCGAGCCGCCCCCCTGATAGGCAAAGGTCGAATCGGTGAACCGGTCGCAGACCACCCACTGGCCGGCGGCAAGCGCCGGTCGAATCAGCGTGTGCAGATGGTCGCTGCGGGCCGCAAAGGCCAGCAGCGCCTCGGTCTGCGGCTGCATCTCCTCGGTCAGCAGCAGCTCGCGCAGCCGCTCGGCCAGCGGGCTGCCGCCCGGTTCGCGGCTGAGCACCACGGTCTCGCCCTGGGCACGCAGCCAATCCACACAGGCCCCCACGTGCGTGCTCTTGCCCGCGCCGTCGATGCCCTCGAAAGTAATGAAACAGCCCTGCATGAAATCCTTCGCGGTCATGGCCGCGCCCCCGGGCTCTGGCCCGATTCATGGTTCCTCGCGCCCGGGGCGACTTTCGCCGGTTCTTCCAGGTTCTCGCCAGCCTTCCTGGGGTCCGACAGGTTCTCGTCGGCCGCTGCCGTGCCCTTCAGCGGCTTTCCGCCAGCACGACGCTGGAAGCGGTCGACGGCCCGGTTGTGGCTGGCCAGGTCGGCCGAGAACTCGGAACGACCGTCGCCCCGGGCCACGAAATACAGCTTGTCCGATTGTGCCGGACGCGCCGTGGCCTGCAGCGCATGAAGCCCCGGCAACGAGATGGGCGAAGGCGGCAGCCCCCGGTGGACATAGGTGTTGTAGGGAGAAGGGTCACGCAGATCCTTCTTGCGCAGATTGCCGTCAAAGCGCTCGCCCAGACCATAGATGGTGGTGGGATCGCTCTGCAGCGGCATGCCCTTGCGCAGCCGGTTGGTGAACACCGAGGCCACCATCTCGCGGTCCAGCGCGTGCCCGGTTTCCTTTTCCACCACCGACGCCAGCGTCAGCAGCTCGGCCGGCGTCTTCAGCGGGGAATCCGTCGCCCGGTTTTCCCAGGCGGCATCCAGGCGGCGCTGCTGGAGCACCAGCGCCCGGCGCAGCAGCTCCACATCGTCGCTGCCCGGCCGGTAGGCATAGGTGTCCGGCGCAAAGCGCCCCTCGGGGTTGACCCCGGGCATGCCCAGCTTCTCCATCAGCGCGGCATCGGACAGGCCCGAGAGCGTGTCGTTCAGATCGGGGGCCTTCTTCAGGGCGGCCCGCAGGTCACGCATGTTCCAGCCTTCCACCAGCGTGATGAGCTTGCCCTTTTCCTGCTGGCCGCTCACCAGCTCGTCCAGAAGCCCCTGCAGCGTGGCCGGCCCGGTGATCAGGTAGTTGCCCGCCTTGATCCGGGCCGCATCCCCCCGCAGCCGCAGCGCCAGGGCCATCTTCCACGACGGGACATCGACACCGGCCTGCTGCAGCACCTCGGCCAGGCGTGTGCCCGCGTGGCCGCGTGGCACATCGAAAACCACCTCGGCATTCGGCGCCACCAGCTGACGATGGGAATAGCCCCACCATTGCCAGCCCGCCACGGACAGGCACACCAGCAGCACGGACAGCAAAAGATGACGAAGCAGACGCATAGAAAGTTGACCGGCCAGATATTTCGCCGAAAGAATTCGTGCAATACATGCGGAAATTCGACTTCCCCTTCTGGGCGTGGCTCAAGAGTGGCTTGAGCAGGTGCATGGAGGTCAAGAACTGGCTGCAGAGCTTGGGAAACTTCGCTTCCTTGCCTGAGGCGTTCAAGCACCTGAATGCGCGTCTATATGTGTGGCTGCAATGGAAGCGTGCCGCTGTGATGGATTTCCTGCGCATGCTGAGGAGACCGCGGCAGCTGCTGCAACGGATGCGGGAGTTCCTGTGCCGGCAGTTCCGCAATCGTCGCATGGTGCGGCGCGGCGCTTTCCGCATGGTCTTGGGCGTGATCTTGGCGAAGCTCCTGACCGTGCTCTACGTCACCTTTGCCGGGGCAGCGATCTTTTCCGTCTGGGGGATCGACTGTCTCTTCATGATCTTGGGATTCCTGCAGCTCGCCGCGACAAGGATCGCGCATGTCCTGGGGCGCGTCATCGAACATCATATCTATTTGGTGCAGCAGGGATCAACCCTGCTCGGTGAGGGGCAGGAGCGGACTTCATCCGGGAAGCAGGAATGAAAGCGGTGTTTTGTCTATTGCGCGAAAAAGAGGGCGGTGCATACGCCAGATGAACGTATGCACCGCCCTTTCGTGTGGAAATAAGCGGTATGTGTGCTTTTCACTCCGTTATTTTCTCTGCTGCCTCCGGTATATACGGCATCTTTTTGTCGACTTTCAGGATGTGCTGCACAAGCCAGTTGAGGAGGAACTTGATGAGGTTGTCGAGTGTTCCTTCCTGGTTTTGGTCAATCTCGTCGAAGTCGATGGCGTTGAGCTTCTCGACGAAGGCCGTATGCGCAGCTACCTGTTCGGGAAGTCCGTCGTAGTTGATGCTCTTCATGTACTGCTCTTCATCGGCGAAGTGCTTGATCGTGTAGTCGCGCAGTTCTTCGATGATCTCGATGATGTCGTCGAATTTATCGACGCGGAACTCGTCATGCACGAGCTCGTATGTCTGGCGTACCAAGTCGAAAAGCGTTTCGTGCTCCTTGTCGACGAGCGGGATCTGCGTGCGGAACTCGTCCGTGAACGCGAAGGGGTCGGCAGGCGCCTTCTTCGGCTTGACGATCGTCGTCGCTGGTTTGGCGGCTGGTGTGGCAGCAGGAGCAGGAGCGGATTTTCCTGCAGGCGCTTTCTTCGTGGCTGCCTTCTTCGGCTTTTTCGCAGGCGCGGCTGCTTTGGCAGCGGAGGCGTCAGCACTCTCGCTGGCGGATGTGCCCGATTCCGCCGTTTTCTTTGCGGTGGTGCGTTTTTTCGTCGCCTTTTTTTGAGGTGCGGCGGGCGTTCCTTCAGTCTCTGCTGTCTCGGCGGCAGGGCTTTCTGCCTCGCTGGCGGTCTTCTTCGCTTGCGCTGCCTCGGCCGCCCGTGCCGCTTTGGCGGCTTTCGCCTTCGCTGCGACGGCAGCGGCCTTCGCCTTCTTCAAGGCGCTGCCGATCAGCATGTCGCTCGCGAGGATGTGCTGCAGGAACCACTCGTTGAGGAAGTGCATGAGATCGATCAGCTCGTCGTGATCGTTCAGGAAGTTCATCGAGGTTCTGTGCTGATTGATGACGCTGCGAAAGTGGTTGTGTGCCGCCTTCTGCTCTGCAAGCTCCGGATCGCGCGACATGGTCATGATTTCTTCTTCGTAGACATGCTGTTTGACGATGTGATCCTGCATCGTCGTCAAGATTTGTCCGCTCAGGCGGTGATATTCGTCCTCGTGTCCCGCGGCGAGCGCCTCGCGCGCTTCTTCCATGTCTTCGAGCAGGCGACGATGCCCGTTATCGATGAAGGGGATTCCTGTTTCAAAATTTTCCAAGAAGCGGTACATACGGCTCACTCCATTTTCTCATAATAAACCTCTTCTAGATATATCGTAAATGAAGAGGTCTGCCTTAAGGAAGCAGGGGTGAATTCGTTTCTTCGTTCATCGTCTTGCCTCGTGAGAATCACCTTGCTTTGCTTCTTTTCGTGTGATAGATCTCTATCCGGATGACAGGAAGCGGCTCGCTTCTTCGCGATCGCTATGGCCTTGAACGGCTGCGTCTCTATTTCTCGGGCGCGGTTGAGGATCTCGCTTAGGATTCTTGCAGACGGATCGTTCGATCTGTCCTGTGTTGCTTGGATATTATTTCAGCTTTCCCCGGCGGTTTTCTGCTATAATGGAAAGAAACGAGACATGGAGGGACGAAATTGGAGCAGGATTCGCTTTTTCGACGCGAGGTCGATTTGCCGCTGGCGGCACGCATGAGACCGAAACGGCTGGCGGACTATGTGGGGCAGCAGCATCTCGTGGGTCGGGGGAAGATGCTCTCGAAGCTCATCGCCGAGGACAAGATCTTCTCGATGATCTTCTGGGGGCCGCCGGGCGTCGGCAAGACGACCTTGGCACGCATCATCGCAGGAGAGACGAAGGCGCGGTTCATCGACTTTTCCGCCGTGACGAGCGGCATCAAGGAGATCCGCACGGTCATGCAGGAGGCCGAGAAGAACACGGCCTACGGCGAGCGGACGATCCTCTTCGTCGATGAGATTCATCGCTTCAACAAGGCGCAGCAGGACGCTTTTCTGCCGTTCGTGGAGAAGGGGAGCATCATCCTGATCGGCGCGACGACGGAGAATCCGTCGTTCGAGATCAACAGCGCCCTTCTGTCGCGCTGCCGCATCTTCGTGCTCAAGGCGCTGCAGAAGGAGGACGTCTTGGGGCTTTTGCGCCGCGCACTCAGCGCACCCGAGGGGTTTGGCGGACAGAGGGTGGAGATCGCGGACGATCTTCTGGAAGCGCTTGCCGTCTTCGCCAACGGCGATGCGCGCACAGCTCTTTCCACTTTGGAGATCGTCGTGCTGAACGGCGAAGTGGAAAAGGACGCGATCAAGGTCACACGCGAGACGGTGGAGCAGTGTCTGGAAAAGAAGTCCCTGCTCTACGACAAGAAGGGCGAGGAGCATTACAATTTGATCTCGGCGCTCCACAAGTCGATGCGCAATTCCGATGCGGATGCGTCCGTCTACTGGCTCGTGCGCATGTTGGAGGCGGGGGAAGATCCGCTCTACATCGCGCGTCGCATCGTGCGCTTTGCCAGCGAGGACGTGGGGCTTGCCGATCCGCGCGCCTTGGAGCTTGCCGTCGCGGCATACCAGGCGTGCCACTTCATCGGCATGCCCGAGTGCTCGGTTCATCTGACGCAGGCCGCCCTTTACATGGCGCTCGCGCCGAAATCGAACGCGATGGAGACAGCCTACCTGAAGGCGAAAGCCGATGCGACGACGCGCCTCGCCGAGCCTGTGCCGCTCGTGATCCGGAACGGCGTGACGCGCCTCATGAAGGACGAGGGGTACGGCAAGGGCTACCAGTACGCGCACAATGCGAAGGATAAGCTCACGAACATGCAGTGCCTGCCTGACGATCTCTTGGGGAGGGTCTACTACGAACCGACGGAGGAGGGGCTGGAGGGGCGCTTCAAGGCGCGGCTTGCGGACATTAAGCGCTGGAAGAAGGAGCATGGCGCGAGGTAGGGATTTCGCGAGAGCATAAAAAATCGCGAGGGCATAAAAAAGCTGCCGCACACGACCTGGGCGTGCGGCAGCTTTTCTTGCGTGTTACAGCCGGAACTTGTGCACTTCTCCCTGAAGTTTTTGCGCGAGTTCAGCGAGCGTCTGGCTGGCGTGCGCCATTTCCTGCATGGCGGCTGCCTGCTCTTCGGTGGCGGCGGAAATCGTTTGCGTGTCTTCCTGCGATTTGTTGCTGATCTCCTGCACCTTGTTCATGGCGGCGCTCATCTCGCTGTTCGCTTGGCTCACCATCTGCACGGCATCGGCAGCGGCGCGGATGTTCTGACCGAGTTCGCCGAACTGGTTGGCGATATTGTCGAAGGCCGCTCCTGAGGCATTGACGGCATCGGTGCCTCTCCTGACGTTTTCGTTTCCAGCCTGTATGGAATCGACGGCTCTTGTCGTGTCCTGCTGAATGGCGGTGATGCGCTCGGTGATGTCCTGCGCGGCGATGCCTGATTGCTCGGCGAGTTTTCTCACTTCCTCGGCGACGACGGCGAAGCCTTTACCGGCTTCGCCGGCACGCGCCGCTTCGATGGCGGCATTGAGGGCGAGGAGGTTCGTTTGCTCCGCGATGCCGGAGATCGTTTCGACGATGGTACCGATTTCGTCGGAACGCTTGCCCAGCGTATCGATGATTGCTGCCGAAGACTGCACCTGTTCGGCGATGGCTTTGATTTCGGTGATGGCATGACGGACTTTTCCCTGCCCGTCTGCGGCCGCTTCCTGACTCTTCTGGGCGAGTTCCTCCACGGAGGATGAGCCCTTTTGCAACATGCTGATGGCTTCTCCCATGGCATGAGTCTGCTCTGTCAGATTGCCTATCGTATCGGCAGAGGCAGCAGCCCCCGCTGCCATGTTGGTGGCGTTTTCCGCGACCTGCGTGACGGACTGCGTCGTCTGGCTTGCGCTGGCGGTGAGTTCCTCTGAAGAGGCGGCGACGGATTCGGCGGAAGCGGCGACGTTCTTTATGACGCTTTTCAGACGCGACTTCATGCCGTTCGCGCTGTGCGCGAGCGCACCCAGCTCGTCGCTGCGGTCTTCCGACAGATCCGCGATGCGCAGGTCGCCTTCCGCGATCTGACCCAGAGCGTCGGTGAGGGAGAGCAAGGGACGGATCGCCTTGCCGATGAGGATGTAGGATATGAAGCTCAGTACGCCGACCAGGATGAGGATGGCGATGACGCTGGCTATCATGAAGGAGTGGCGCACACCGTCCATCGTCCGCACATCGACGCCGAGAAACACGATGCCGATATTTTGGCCGCTGCCGTTCTTCAAGGGCGCATACGAACTCATGTAGTCGTTGCCCAGGACAGGGGCACGCCCTTCTTGGGTCTTGCCCTGCTTCAGAACCGTCTCGATGACGACGTCCGAGGCCTTCGTGCCGACGTTGCGCGCGCCGTTGGCGTCCTTGACGTTGGTCGAGATGCGCGTGTCACCCGCGAAGAACGTGATGAAGCCGTGACAGGTATCGCCGAACCTGTCGGTCAGCTCCTGATCCTCGTTCATGTTGTGCTCGCCTTTGTAAAGCACGCCGTTCTCTACATGCCATTCTCCGGGGTAGCGTGCGTCGATGCTGTCGAGCATGACCTTGAGGTTGGACGACGCCTGCACCTGCAGCGCATCGTCGAATCCTGAATTGGCGCTGAACCAACCGAGCAGTCCCATGACGACGCAGGCAAAGATGATGCAGACGTTGAACGCGAGCACGCTTTTTGTTTGTAAATTCATTGCAGAAAAACCCTCTTTTCTTGTATACGGATAAATCGTGGGATATAGCCGATCCGTCTGTGCCTTCGGCGTGTCCTGCACTTGTCAAATTGCTGTATCATCTCCTTATAAATAATAGCCATTTATATCCAGAAATGTATCATGTAGGGGTTATTCTACCCCCCCCCCGATAATCCTTGCGACTAAAGCACTGTTTTATTAAATAAAAAAGAAAAGGCATCTTCGTGTGGAAGATGCCTTACGGGAGTTGGGCGGCAAGTGCCGCTGTGTGGATTTTGCAGCTTACGACAGCAAGAGACTGTCGTTCGCCATTTCGTTGCCCGCAGCCTTTTCGAAGAGGGCGAGCAGGTCGCGCACAGCGAGGCGCGATTTTTCCTCTCCCTTGACGTCGACGAGGATCTTGCCCTCGTGCATCATGATGAGGCGGTTGCCGAGACGCAGCGCGTCCTTCATGTTGTGCGTGATCATGAGCGTTGTCAGGCGGCGCTTTTCTACGATGTCCTTCGTGATGTCGAGGACTTTTTCCGCCGTCTTGGGATCGAGAGCAGCCGTGTGCTCGTCGAGGAGCAGGAGCTTCGGGGAGGCCATCGTCGCCATGAGGAGGGTCAGAGCTTGGCGCTGGCCGCCCGAGAGCAGCCCGACCTTGGATTCGAGGCGGTCTTCCAGCCCGAGGTTGAGTCCTGCCAACAGGTCCTTGAAGCGCTCGCGCTGCGCCTTGGAGAAGCTCCAGCGCAGACGCGGCGCATTGCCGCGGCGCGCCGCGATGGCGAGGTTCTCTTCGATCATCATGCCCGCCGCCGTGCCCATCATGGGGTCTTGGAAGACTCGTCCGATGTATTTGGCACGCTTGTGCTCGGGCCATTTCGTGATGTCCGTGCCCGCGATGACGATGCTGCCCGCATCGACGCGGAAGGTGCCCGCGATGGAGTTCATCAGCGTCGACTTGCCCGCGCCGTTGCCGCCGATGACGGTCACGAAGTCGCCGGGCGCAAGGTGAAGCGTGATGCCCCGGAGCGCATATTTCTCCGTGATCGTGCCGGGGTTGAAGGTCTTGGCGATGTTTTGAAGTTTGAGCATCAGCGAGAGCCTCCTTTCGCGCGGCGGAGGCGCGCCTGGATCAGCGGCAGGGACAGCGCGAGGGCGACGAGCGCCGCTGTGAAGAGCTTGAGGTCGTTGGGCGGCATGCCCAGTTCGAGGACGATGGCGATGACGGCACGGTAGACGATGGAGCCGCCGATGACGGCGAGGAGGCAGTTCTTGAAGCTGCGCGTGCCGAAGAGGACTTCGCCGATGATGACGGAGGCGAGGCCGATGACGATGGTGCCGACGCCCATGCCGACGTCGGCAAAGCCGTTCGCCTGCGCGACGAGCGCTCCCGAGATGGCGACAAGACCGTTCGAGAGCAGGAGGCCGAGGATGATCGTCATGTCGGTGTTGACGCCGTTCGCGCGGATCATGTGGGGGTTGTCGCCCGTCGCGCGGATCGCCGCGCCCAGCTCCGTGCCAAAGAAGTAGTAGCATGCGACGCTGATGAGGACGACGACGAGAAAGCCCATGGCGAGCACGGAAAGCTCGCGCGTGAGGCCGAGACTCTGCGCCTGCGTGAAGATCGTCTCCGTGTTGAGGAGCGGCAAATTCGCCTTGCCCATGATGCGCAGGTTCACGGAATAGAGCGCGATCATCGTGAGGATGCCCGCGAGGAGCGCGGGAATCTTGAGCTTCGTCGTCAGCAGCCCCGTGATGACGCCCGAGACCATGCCGGCGGCAAAGGCTGCGCCGATGGCGAGGAGGGGCGGCGTGCCGGCAGCGAGGAAGCTCGCCGCCGTCGCCGCGCCCAGGGGAAAGCTGCCCTCGACGGTGAGGTCAGCGATGTCGAGGACGCGGAAGGTCAGGTAGACGCCGATGGCGAGGAGCGCCCAAAGAAGTCCTTGGGAAATCGTTGGTATGATGAGATCCATAGAGAAATTTTCTCCTTTTGCACGAAGCAGCCGCAAGCGGAAGCCCGGCGGCTGCTTCGTGGATATTCTATGCGGGATGTTTTGCCTGAAAGGACGAGGAAAGTCTGTGCGAGCCTTCCTTCCAGCACGTTCACTCGAAGACCTGGGCGTCCTTCAGGATGTCGGCAGGAATCTGGATGCCGAGCTTTTCGGCGTCCGTCTTGTTGATGCTGACCTTCAGCTCCTTCGCTGTCTCGATCGGCATGTCGGCGGGCTTTTTCTTGCCTTCGAGGATGTCGGCAGCCATGTGTCCCGTCTGCACGCCGAGCTTGTAGTAGTCGATGCCGTAGGTCGCGAGAGCGCCCGCCTTGACCCAGTTGTCCTCGCTGCAGAACACGGGCTTCTTCGCTGCGTCCGTGATGGAGAGGAGCGTCGGGACGGCGGAGGCCATGACGTTGTCCGTCGGCTCGAAGAAGGCGTCGACGTCGCCGACGAGGCTGTTCGCTGCCTGCTGGATGTCGTTGACGGTCGAGATCGTCGCTGTGCGCACCGCGAGGCCACGGCTCTCGGCGTATTCGGCGATCGCCTTCGCCTGCACCTCGGAATTGACCTCGCTTGAGCAGTAGATGATGCCGATGGTCTTGACCTCGGGGCAGATCTTCAGCATGAGGTCGATCTGCTCCTTGACGGGAGCCATGTCGCTCGTGCCCGTGACGTTGCCGCCGGGCTTTTCGTTCGAGGCGGCGAGCTTCGCGCCGATGTAGTCCGTGATCGCCGTGCCGACGATGGGGATGTTGTGCGTCGCGTTCGCCATGCTCTGCGCAGCGGGCGTCGCGATCGCACAGACGAGCGTCATCTTCGCGTTGACGAAGCGCTGCGCGATGTTCTGGAGGTTCGATTGATCCGCCTGCGCATTCTGGCGGTCGATGGAGATGTTTTTGCCCTCCTCGAAGCCGCGCTCCTTGAGCCCGTCGGAGAAGCCCTTGTTCGCTGCGTCGAGCGCGTTGTGCTCGACGAGCTGCACGACGCCGATCTTCACGTCCTTCGTGTCGGCGCTCTGGCCGCAGCCGGCGAAGCCGAGGCTTGCCGTGAGGAGGGAGGCGCCGAGGACGAGCGCCTTGAGCTTTTTGGAAATGTGCATGAGGATTCCGCCTTTCTGCTGTGCGGGAGCCGCGGGGACGCCGCCCTCCCTGGAATATTTTTATGAAATGAACTGCATTTAGGGAAGCGCGGATGAAAGCAGCCCGCATCTTCAACCATCTGGGCGACGCATCCTATCAGCGATTCCTTGGACAATAATGACATTATACATGGTTGCAAGGAGAAATGCCATAGCTGCGGGAAAATCGTGCAAAAAAGTACAAGTACATTCAAAAAAGAATAATATATCATAAATATCATAAAAAATTGACATTTTTTATTTAATAGCGTATTATATAACGTGGAAAAGGTGAAAAACCTTGATAAGGGACTATGGTCTCTGTACGGGATGGAGGAGATATTTGATGTTTGGCGCGAAAACATCTGTGGCCGCTTCGGGCGACGGACAGAATCTGACGGCTGCGATTCAGCGAATCGTGCAGGGGCATGAGCAGAATCAGCCCTTTGAAAAAGCTGATTCGCGCGAGCCTTGGGCCAATGCGCTCAATGCGCTCATCGACAAGGTGAACGAGGAGGTTGATTATCAGAAATTCCGCATCAGGACGATCAACGCGGCCGTTCATTCGGGACTTTGGTACATGAAGATCAATGCGGATTTCAGCATCGCCTATGCGATCTGGTCGGATGAATTCCGCCGCATGGTCGGCTTCCGCGATGAGAGCGACTTTCCGAATACGGTGGAAGCCTGGAGTTCGCGCCTCCATCCGGAAGACGTGGACGGCACGCTGGCCTCCTTTACGCGCTGCATCAAGGATCTGAGCGGCAATACGCCGTATGACGTCGATTACCGTATGCAGGTGCGCGACGGCAGCTACAAGTGGTTTCATGCCTCGGGCAATGTCGTGCGCAACAGGAGCGGTCATCCCGAGGAGATCATCGGCGTGTTCGTCGACATCGACGAGGAGATCAAGAACAAGGAGTATCTCGATTACACGTTGAAGCGCTACGAGGCGATCGACAGCATCCTGGCGGAAGGTTCGTGGAACATGAAGGTCATCGGCGACGATCCGACGAATCCGAACAACGAGTTCTGGTGGTCGGACCGCTTTCGTCACCTCTTGGGCTTCTCCAATACGTCAGATTTTCCGAACAAGCTGAACTCGTGGGCCGACCGTCTGCACCCCGAGGACAAGGCGCGCACGCTGAAGGCTTTCCAGGATCACATCATGGACTGCAGCGGCAGGACGCCGTTCGACCTTGAGTATCGCCTGCAGACGAAGACGGGCGAATACCTGTGGTTTCACGCCGTGGGCAAGACGATCCGAAAACCCGACGGAACGCCCGTCTTGGTCGCCGGCGCCATCGAGGACATCACATTGCGCAAGACCGGCAAGGAGCAGTTCTACAAGGAATTCGGATCGAGGATGAATGGGCTTTACAGCTCGATCGAAACCATCACGACGCGCGTGGGCGAGACGGCAGAGCGCACGGGCGAGATCACCGGCGTGCAGGCGGAGATCACGCGGGCGGCGGAGAACACGCGCGAGCAGACCGAGAACACGCTCAAGATGACGGAGCTCATCATGAACATCTCGAAGCAGACGAACCTCTTGGCGCTCAACGCTTCCATCGAGGCGGCGCGCGCAGGCGATGCGGGACGAGGCTTCTCCGTCGTTGCGGAAGAGGTGCGCAAGCTTGCCGACAGCAGCCAGGAGGCAGTCGGCAAGATCGTCGAGGCGCTCGGCTCGATGGAAAAGGCGGCGGCCAACATCGAGGAGAGGATCAAGGCGATCAATCTCCTGCTGGAGCGTCAAGCGGCAGACATGAAGGAGATCGACACGTCCGTGAAACAGGCGAAGGACATCTCAGGCGACATCGAGAAGCTGTCGAAGAGCATGTAAGGCATCCGGAAAAACGCCGACGAGGAGCATGGCAGCGTGCCCTTCGCCGGCGTTTTGTCATGAAGACGGCTGGTGGGACGCAGGGCATGAATCTCGGCAGGCGAGGTTGTGCATGCAGTTTTGGCGAGATTGCCCCTTGGCAAAAGCTGAAAATTCATGTATAATGTCACTGTGATAACACTTTAACGAAAAGAAGGAGTGCTTGGTTTTGAAGAAAATCTTATTCATCTGTCTCTCTCTCGTCCTGGCGGCGGGGCTTGCGGCGGGCTGCGGCGGCACGAAGGAGAAGGCGGCGGCCGAAGAAAATCGTCATCGGTCTTGACGACAACTTCCCGCCGATGGGCTTCCTCGACGAGAAGAACGAGATCACGGGCTTCGACGTGGAACTGGCGAAGGAAGCGGCGAAGCGTCTGGGCACGGAAGTCGAGTTCAAGGGGATCGACTGGGCGAGCAAGGAAGCCGAAATCCAGAGCGGCCGCATCGACGCGCTGTGGAACGGACTGGAGATCACGGAGGAGCGCAAGAAGAACCTGCTCTTTTCCGAGCCTTACATGAACGATCAGCAGGTGATTTTCAAGCGCGCTGACGACGCTTCGATCACGAAGGAGGACGACCTCAAGGACAAGGTCGTCGCCACCCAGAGCGCTTCGGGCACGGCGGAGGATTATGTGGACGGACACAAGGATGTGACGGGCTACAAGGACGTCAAGAAGTACGCGGACTATCTGTCGGCGTTCATGGATCTCGAGAACGGCCGCGTCGATGCGATCGTCTGCGATGAGATCATCGGCCGTTACTATATGTCGAAGCATCCGGAGAAAATCGCCGCGCTCGATGGTCACGTCGGCCCTGTGACGCAGTTCGGCGTCGCCTACCGCAAGGACGATACGGCGCTCAAGGAGAAGATGCAGAAAGTGCTCGACGAGATGCGTGCTGACGGCACGATGGCGAAAGTCTCGGAAAAGTGGTTCGGCAAGGATATCACGAAGCTGTGAGATGTTTTGGCTGTTTTGGAGGCTGTGCGCGGGTTTTGTCTTGCGCACAGCTTTTTGTCTTTCTATGTTTTCTGTTGAGCCATCGCGGCGCTCGTGATAGAATAAAGGAAAGGTATGTTGCGATGTGGGAGAGGCGTATGGCACGAGCAAAGAGAACGTATAAAGATTCGCTTTTCTGCGATATTTTCAGCCGCAAAGATTATTTGCAGGATGTATATCGCGGGCTTTTTGGGCGAGAAGTTTCCTTGCAGGAAATACGCCTCATGACGTTGCAGGGGACGTTCTTTAATGACGAGAAGAATGATGTAAGCTTCTTGGCAGGAACGCGGCAGATCATCCTGATGGAGCATCAGAGCACTTTGAACGAGAACATGCCCTTGCGCATGTTTTGGTATATGGCCAAGCTCTACCGCAAGCAAGTGCCGAAAGATGCGCCGTACCGGACGCGACGCCTCCGGCTGCCGGCGCCGTGCTTTTATGTATTCTACAATGGTCTTGACCCAGCGCCGAATGAATGGGAAATGCGCCTGTCGGAAGCTTTCGCGGGAGAGTGCTCCTCGTTGGAGCTTTGCGTCACGGCATATAATATCAACGAGACTTCTGGCAGCGTGATCCTTGAGAGGAGTCGCACTCTCAAGGGATATAGTGCGTTCGTGGCACAGGTGCGCCGAAGGGCAGCGGAAGGGATGAGCCTTGAGGAAGCCGTCAAACTGGCGATTCGTTATTGTATCGGGCAGGATTATCTGGCGGAATATTTCCATGAGCGTGAAATGGAGGAGGTTTTCGACATGGTGAGCTTCAAGTGGGATCCGGAGTTGGCGAAGCGTGTGCAGCTTGAAGAAGCGCGAGAGATTGGCATGGAGCAGGGACTGGAAAAAGGGATGGAAAAAGGGATGGAAAAAGGGATGGAAAAAGGGATGGAAAAAGGCGTGGCAGAGGTCGTGCTCAACATGCTGAAGAAGAAATGGTCGCTGCAGGATATTTCTGAAGTTTCCAAGTGGCCGTTGGCGAAGATTGAAAACCTAGGGAAGATGCACCAGCTTCTTTGAGGCTGTGATCGCTCGTGCTGCGCGCTTCTTGCCTGGCTTGCGGGAACAGTGAGCGGGGCAAGCTTTTGTCTTGGGAGGTGGAACATGGAGCTGGAGTTTGTCAAGCTGAGCCCTTTGGGCAATACGACGGTGTTTTTGCGCGGGGAAGCTGCGGCGGAGGAGCGCTCTGCTCTGCTCTCCGAGGCGATGGATTACGATCATCTGGCGGCAGAGCAGGCGGGATTTCTCGTCGAGCCGCATACGGAGGAGGCGATTCTCCGCGTCGAGATGTCGGGCGGCGAGTTCTGCGGCAATGCGATGCTTTCCGCTGCGGCGCTGATGGCGTCCGAGGGTGCGGAGTCGCCCTTTTTCATCGAGTGCTCAGGGACGGCGGAGCCGCTTCGGGCTGAGGCGCACCCGCTTGGCGACGGACGTTGGCTGGCTAGCGCTGAAATGCCGCAAGCGCATGGGATGCGGCGCATTTCCCTGAAGGGCTTTTCCTTTCGGGGGGCGGCAACGTGCGTGTCTTTGCCAGGCATCGTGCATCTCGTTCTCGAAGCTTCCAAACTTTTTGCAGAGGACTACGATGCGCTTCTCGCTCGTCTGATGCGCGAGGCAGTCGCCGATGCATATGGCATCATGCCGTTTGAGCGCATGGGACACAATCGCTTCCGCATCCGTCCCTACGTCGCCGTGCCGAGCGCGAACAGCCGCGTCTTCGAGCGTGCCTGTGGCTCGGGAAGCCTGGCGCTTGCGCTTGCCGAAGGGCGCGAGGGCGGGCGCATCACCGTGGAGCAGCCTGGCGGAACGCTCTTCGTCAGGCGCGGTGAGCGGCTTTTCCTCGAAGGCGAGGTGCTCATTTCCTGCAGCGGTACGGTGCGGCTTGGAGACGTGGGCTGGTGGGCCGCCGAGGGGTTCGTGCCGGAGCTATAGACGGCGTGATGACTATGACGAAGATCCCAGTCATCACGCTGTGCGTCATGTCCATGCTGCTTTTATGCGGGAGTGCACGGATTTGTTGGAAGATGAAGAGAATGTTGATATAATCAACTAAAGAATCCATGCATCGTGGATGCGAGACGGTCTATATCGCATGCAGCGGGGAAATGCATGAGAGGGAGGATGTTATGGACAATTTGCAGGTGGCGCGCTGTTTCTCGATCTTGGACGGGCGCTCACGCAGCTATGTACAGGAGGCGTGCCGCCCCCTGGCAATCGCCTATTCCGAGTACGTCCTTCTGCTGCGCCTTTTCAACTGCGAGGGGACGAGCCAGGAGGAGCTGTCGCGCAGTCTGCAGACGGATAAGTCCGCTGTGGCACGCACCTTGAAGCTCTTGGAGCAGAAAGGGTTCATCTACCGCGAGAAGGATGAAGATGATCGGCGCATCAAGCGCATTCGCCTGACGGAATATGGCCGCCTGCAGCATAGTTTTCTGCTCTCTGTCATGAATTGCTGGGTCGATCATCTGGTGGCGACTTTGCCGCCTGAAGATTCCGCAATCGTGGAGCGGGGATTCCACCGGCTGGCCGAGCGGTCGCAGGGGGCGGACTTTCGCGAGATCATCAAGAAGATTCGGCGTTGAGCCTTCGAGGGGATCGTGAATTTCCTTTGCATGGCGAGGGGGGGAGCGGTGTGAGATATGGAGGACGCGGAGCGTGCGCGCTCTTTTTGAGCGCGGCGCTCTTTGCCTTCTCGGGCTGCGGCGAGACGCCGCCTGAGAAGGCGAAGGCCCCGTTGGTGCGCACGCAGCGCATCGCGGCGGGGGAGGCGGTGCGCACGGTGAATTATGCAGGCAGCGTGCGCGGCCGCTACGAGAAGAATCTGGCGTTTCGGGTCGGCGGTCGCGTCATCGCGCGTGAGGTCAACGTCGGCGACCGCGTGGAAGCGGGAGCGCCGCTCCTGCGGCTCGATGCCTCCGACATCGTACAGGAGTCGAAGCGTGCCGATGCCGCAGTCGACGCGGCGAAGGCGCAGCTCGATCTTGCGGCGGCAAATGCCGCGCGCTATCGCGAGCTTTACGCCGCGCAGGCGGTGCCCGCCGCTGTGCTCGATCAGTACGAGACTGCCTATGCCGCAGCGGCGGCGAGCTATCGTCAGGCGCTCGCACAGGCGACGGAAGGGCAGAACGCTGTCTCCTATACGGAACTTTCTGCGGATTCGGCGGGCGTGATTTCCGCAGTCATGGCGGAGACGGGGCAGATCGTCGCAGCGGGACAGACGGTCGTGACGCTCGTGCAGTCGGGCGATCTTGAGGTCGAGATCGCCGTGCCTGAGGATCGGCTTGCCGATGTGCCGCCAGGGCGGGAGGCCGCCGTCTCCTTCTGGGCGCTCGGCTCCGGAAGCGTTTTGGGCACGGTGCGCGAGGTCGCGCCCGTGGCAGACCCTGCGACGCGCACCTACCGCGTGCGCATCGCCATGCCCGCGCCGCCTGCAGGGCTGGCGCTCGGCATGACGGCGAACGTGGCGATGGGAAAGGCGCCGACAGCTGCCGTGCGTCTGCCTCTTTCCTCCATCTATCAGACGGGCGGGGCGCCTGCCGTCTGGCTCGTCGGCGAGGACGGCAAGGTGTCTCTGCACGAAGTCGAGGTGGAGGGCTATGACGGCAACGACGTGCTCGTGCAGGGACTTTCGGGTGATGCGCTCGTCGTGACGGCAGGCGTTCACAAGCTGCATGAGGGCGACGAGGTGCGGACGGAGGAGACGCCATGAAGAACCTCGCGGAACTTTCCCTGAAGAACAAAGGACTCGTCTGGTATTTCATCATCGTCGTCTTCGTCGGCGGCGTTTTTTCCTACGGGAAGCTCGGCAGGATGGAGGATCCCGACTTCACGATCCGCCAGATGGTCGTTTCGGCAGCCTGGCCGGGTGCGACAGCGGAGCAGATGGAAGAGCAGGTCACGGACAAGCTGGAGAAGAAGCTGCAGGATGTGCCGGGACTGAAGAAGCTCAAGAGCTATTCGCGCGAGGGGCAGGCGGTCATCTATGTGACGCTGGACGACGATGTGCCCAAGGAGGATATTCGTCCGACATGGCGCGACGTGCGCAATCTTTGCGAGGACGAGAAGCGCAGTCTGCCCACGGGCGTCTATGGCCCCTACTGCAACGATCGCTTCGACGATGTCTACGGCTCGGTCTATGCCGTGACGGGGGACGGCTGGTCATACGAAGAGATGCGCGAGCAGGCGGAAAAGATGCGCCGCGCCCTGCTGGCGGTGGAGAACGTGCAGAAGGTCGAGCTGATCGGCGTGCAGAGCGAGAAGATCTATGTCGAAGCTGCGCGCGAGCGTCTGGCGGAGCTCGGCATACCGCCGGAGGCGATCGTTGCCGCCATACGCACGCAGCAGGAGATGACGCCGGCGGGCATGATCGAGACGCAGACGGACAACGTCTATGTGCGCGTCTCGGGCGCTTTCGACGACCTTGAGGCGATCCGCGCCCTGCCGATCGCCGCCGCAGGGCGCACCTTCCGTCTCGGCGACATCGCGAGCGTCACACGCCGCTACGCCGAGCCAGGCGAACCGAAGATGTACTTTGACGGCGAGCCTGCGGTGGGCGTCGCCGTTTCCATGCGCCCGGGCGGCAACATTCTGACGCTCGGCAAGGATCTGCAGAAGGAGGTCGCTGCGTTCAAGGAAGATCTGCCGCTCGGCTTGGAGATTCATCAAGTGTCCGACCAGCCGCAGGTCGTCGCAGAATCCATCGATGACTTCGTGGATACCCTGCGCGAAGCCGTCATCATCGTGCTCGCCGTGAGCTTCCTGTCTCTCGGCCTTCGCACGGGGGTTGTCGTCGCCTGCTGCATACCGCTCGTCTTGACGGGCGTCTTTCTCTTCATGTACGGCGCGGGCATCGATCTGCAGAAGGTGTCCTTGGGAGCGCTCATCATCGCGCTCGGTCTCCTGGTGGACGATGAGATCATCGCCGTCGAGATGATGAGCGTCAAGCTTGAGGAGGGGCTTGACCGTTTCGCCGCCGCCTCGCACGCTTTCCGTGCGACGGCGCTGCCCATGCTGACGGGAACGCTCATCACATGCGCGGGCTTCATCCCCGTCGCCTTCTCAAAGGGCATGGCGGCGGAGTTCTGCGCGTCGCTCTTCCCTGTCATCTCCGTGGCGCTGCTCCTGTCGTGGATCGTTTCCGTCATGGTTGCGCCGCTTCTCGGCTATCATCTCATCCGCATCGAGCCGAAGCGCGATGAAAAGGGCGAGGCCGCGCTCTATCAGGGACGCTTCTACCGCGCGTTCCGCCGCGTGCTCGAAGCGTTCCTCACGCATCGTCGGCTCGTGCTCATCGCGACGGCGCTCGTTTTTGCTGCCTCCGTCGCGCTCCTCGGCGCCTGCCGACAGGACTTCTTCCCGCCGTCCCTGCGTCCCGAGATCATCGTGGAGATGAATCTCGCCGAAGGCTCTTCCATGAAGAATACGGATGGGGAGGCGAAGCGCTTCGCCGCTTTCCTCGACGGGCTTCGCGGCGAGTACAGGAACTATTCCGCCTATGTGGGCGAGGGGGCGCCGCGCTTCGTGCTGACCTTTGACCCCGTGCTGCCCGCGGATAATTACGCGCAGTTCATCATCGTGGCTAACGACGAGGATTCGCGCGAGGATCTGACGGCGAAGATCCGCACGGAGCTTTCGGAAAATTTTCCGAACGTGCGCACGAACCTCAAGTTCATCCAGACGGGACCGCCCGCTGCCTATCCCATCATGCTGCGCGTGACGGGAACGGACGCAGGGAAGGTCATGGCGCTGGCGAACGAGGTCGCCGCGATCGTGGCGGACGATGAGAACACGCGCGACGTGCATCTCGACTGGCAGGAAAAAAGCAAGGCTGTACACGTCGAGCTTGACCAGGACAAGCTCAAGGCGCTCGGGCTTTCGACGCAGGCGGTGCAGCAGATGCTCTACACGGAGCTTTCGGGCGCGAAGGCGGCGGAGCTTTACGACGGCGACCGCACGGTGGACATCGTGCTGCGCCTCAAGGAAGGCGACCGCGACGAGCTGTCGCGCCTCGGGGAGCTGCCGATCTACCTGCCGAAAACGGGATATGTACCTCTCGCGCAGATCGCGAAGATTTCCTATGCGGCGGAAAACGGCATCATCTGGCGGCACGACCTGAAGCCTGCCGTGACCGTGCGCGCCGGCATCCGCGAAGGCACGGCGACGGAAGCGGCGAAGAAGGCGTATCGGGCGACAGAGGAGCTGCGCGAGAGCCTGCCCGCAGGCTATGCCATCGAGCCGGACGGCAGTCTCGCGACCAGTCGGGACTCGATGGCGTATCTTCTTGAGCCTGTGCCTGCCATGATCTTCGTCATCATGACGCTCTTGATTTTCCAGGTGCGCGATGGCCGCGCCATGCTCATCACGCTCCTGACGGCGCCCTTGGGCATCATCGGCGTCGCCTGCGGCATGTTCCTCACGGGAGAGCCGATCGGCTTCGTCGCCGCTCTCGGCATCCTTGCGCTTTCGGGCATGATCATCCGCAACTCCGTCATCCTCATCGACCAGATTCAGAAACACATCAAAGCGGGAGAATCGCCGTGGCAGGCGGTCATCGACTCCGCTGTCCTGCGCTTTCGCCCCATCATGCTGACAGCAGCCGCCGCGATCCTCGGCATGATCCCCCTGATGGCGAGCGCTTTCTGGGGGCCGATGGCGGTCGCA
>ERZ773267.686-NODE-686-length-21326-cov-10.822434_pt1 | contig 21326 bp, 19 predicted proteins | sample MGYA00511959_ERZ773267 | MGnify/ENA primary metagenome ERZ773267 (study PRJEB29015, sample SAMEA2738165) | human oral metagenome | biome: human oral; feature: human-associated habitat; material: saliva | place: China | collected 2240 ... | reverse complement strand
AAATGTGATATAGTGAGGAATTTTTCGTTTGTCGGCTTCACCTTTGTGTCCAGTTCCAAAAATAAAATTGTCGTTGTACCAAAGACGGCTTGAACCACTCGAATCAAGTTGTGAAGCTGAAGCCTCTGTACAGCCATTTTTGAGAATTTCTCGTTCAATTTCAGTTTCTGTCATGTCCGTCGCCACAAAAGTCAAAATTTTGGATGAACGATTGTTGGCGTCTGGATTTTTGAGACACATATATGTTCGACCAATTGCGCGATCTGTGTAACTTTTATTATTCATAGTAAAGTTTACCATCGCAAAATTTCCAGTCGAGCTATTGAGATTTTCCCAAGAATACGGAACAATTTCCGCAATCTGGCCATTCACTCGTAAAATATTTTTGGAAGAAGAACGATTATCGGCGCCCGCTGTTCGAACTGTATCATTTTGTTTGAGTCCAAACGACAATTCTGATGGTTGTGTTTTTGGGTTAAAAAATTGTCCGTTTATGAGACTAAATGGCTTTTCCGAAAGCGAAGAAAGCGTTTCTGTGATGGATTTTTTCTTGAATTGTGGCTCGCCAGTTGCTTCGTTGTACGAAATCACTTCAAGCGATGAATCAAGGGTTGCCCCTTTTGAGAGGTCGATTTCCTGAACCCAAAGCATCGCTTCGTTGGCACGAGAAATGGTAATTGCCTTCCCTTCGTGGATTTTTCGATATGTGATTTCCAGCGGTTTTCCGTCTGATAGATTCGGAAAATTATTAAAATTCTGAGAAATGGAACCAACATTGTTCGTAGAAACATCAGTTTGGTGGGCTTGCCGATAAGCATTCGCCTCATTTTGTTGAATCACATCAAGAAGTGATGGAGGCGCGAGCAATTCTTGCGCATACAAATTTGGTGTTCCCAAAACCAAAGTAGCCACTGCCGCGAAGGCAAAAATTTTTTTATTCATTTTTTCAAAAAGTTAAAATAATAGTCAATCAGTGCGGTTTGGTTGATTCTACGCGCATAGAGCCGCCGTGCAACGAAGCGATTTTGGAAACGAGCGAAAGTCCAATTCCCATACTCATTTCATCGCTATTTTGTGTTCGTCCAGTGTCTGATTTATAAAATTTTTCTGCGAGGAAAGGCAATTCCTCATCGCTCACACCCATACCATCATCGGAAAAAATCAAAACATTGAAAGTTTTTTGTGTTTTGAATGAACATTCGAGCGTCGCATTTTCTCAGGCGTATTTGCAAAAATTCGAAAAGATATTATGCAAAACCTGAACTACTTGCTCGCGATTCGCGAAAATGTAGGCATTTTCTGGAAAATTTTCCAGAATTTTTTGATGATTTTTTTGATTTGTGGGTTGATATTGCAGAATAATTTCTTGTGCCATCGGTTTCAAAAAAACTTTCTGGCGGACAATTTCATCAGCATTTTGTGAAAGAAAATTTTCACCTTTCATGATATGCTCCGTGATTTCCACGAGGCGACGCATTTCTGATTGAAGCGTTAAAATCGTGCTTTTATCAAGTTCCACCACACCGTCATCAATCGCTTCGAGCAGGACGGAAATCGCGGTCATTGGCGTACGAATCTCGTGCGACAAATCCGATAAAAATTGATTTCGAATTTTTTCTTGCTGGCCAAGCGAAGTAGAAAGTTCGTTCAGCGTCGTAATCAGTGGCAAAAATTCGTCATTTTTTTTGTAAAAAATTTTGGAAGTTTTCGTGACAGAAAAATTTTTCAGCGTATCAATAATCAGATGAATCGGCCGAAAAATCCGTCGCAACCAAAACATATACACCAAAATAATTATCATCATCCACGCGACATTGAGAATGAGAAAATTTTTGATAATCGCAAGCATAAATTTCCCATCTGGCGTGTTGAGATTGATATCGAACGGATGCTGAAAAACTTTAAACAAAGCGTTTCCAGTAGCCTTTTCAACAATATCATTGTATGCATAGATGTGAAACGAGTTGGGAGAATTTTGTCCAGAATTTTTCCCTTCAATCACATACAATTCAGGATTTTCAGAAAGACTTTTGAGTGATGATGAGAGGTTTGAGAGTTCTGACAGTGCTTTTTGATAGTCAGCTTTCGTCTCGCCATCCAACGAATTTACCGAAAAAAGTGCCTGCAATCATTCAGGATTGAGAGCGGTATTTGGCTGTAACTGATCTCGCGTCTCGGCAATATATGTTGGAAAATGCGTCTCAAAAGAAAATTTGAGTCCAACGACATTGAGTAATAGCGTCAGCATCAGCACTACAACGATATTGAGAGGAATACTGATAGAAAGTTTCACGATTTTCAGTATACGAATTTTGAAAAATTTCCAAAATTTTTATTGTGATTTTTTCGTGAAGAGAAATTTTTTGTGAAGAAAATAAAAAATTCCCTTTCGGGAATTTTGAGAAAAATTATAAGTCTTCCGTGCCATAATATCCGTATTTGAGTGCATCATAGACACGCGATTTATCTTCTGAAAAGCGGAAAACTTGTGAAGCATCGCCCTTGGTAGCAGTCGCTGTCACTTGATATTTTGGTAAAGTAAATGGCGAATCGGCTGTCACTTGCACATCTAGCAAATCAGCATTTGAGTTGTTGTATACGATCAAATAAGGAACATCGCGTTTGAGTTTCGTTTTTTGATCGCCAGTACCAAATTCTTCTTTGCTCGAATCCAAAAAATCATTCACACTTACATTGTCAATACGATATACATAGAGAAGTTCTTCTTTTTGATTCTCAGAAGCAGAATTGTATGCTGTTTTTTTCGGATGAGAAGATTCTGCACAAGGCTCATCAGAATCAAATTTTTCTACATTGTCGCCAACTACATAACTACAAAGATAAGCTTTGAGTTCGATAGAACCCTTAGAATCGCGCGCGATTGCGCCACTTCCCTGCAACGCTACACTCTGCTGGCCATTCATCGCTGTAATCGTCCATGAGGAATCCGTATTGAGACCGCTCACAGCAAGCCCAGCCGAGAGCTTTGTTTCATCTCATTTGAGCGGTTTGAGGGATTTGTTGGATAAAATTTCATCCGTTCCCACAAAAAGCGGAATCACGAGAAATCCATTTTTTTCAATTTTTGTAGAATATGAGCCTGTCTGCGCCAGAATTTCGTATTTCATCTCCATTCACTCCGAGCGTGGCATTGTCATTTTAAACATTTCCGTGTCCAAATCTTGAACGGAAGAATCTACCGTATCCTCGAATCCATCCGCGTGATTGCGGATTTTGAGCATTCCATATTCAAACATTCCTTCGGAAGACGCACTCGAAAGCACTTCATCATACGAAAGTCGCGAAAGTTTAAATTCTCGCATATACATCACGGAAAGCCCTGTCACCACAATCATCAAAATTGCGGTAATCCCGAGCGCCATGATGATGGAAAATCATCGATGTTTTGAAAATTTTCTCATAATTATTGAATTTTATAAGGTCGTTCAGAAAAAGTCGTCTGGACTTCCATTTTGGTAGCACGCACCAATGAAGGCGGCACACCATCGCGATGCATCAATTCGAGCGTCATCTTGAGTGTCACTTTGTGCGTATTATGATCATCACCTGTGATAAAAAATCGTAAATCTGTGATTTTTACGCGCTTACTTTTTTCATCACTTCGGAATGCGTCCACAAGGTTGTAATATTCGTCATTTTCGCGCAAATATAAGCCACAATGCACATCAATATCATTTTTATCAGCCTCGGTACAAGGCTCAAATCCCCCAGAATCCGTTTTTTTGCCGTACGCGTACCATTTTGCGATTTTATTTTCATCAGTTTTTCCAATTGGCAAAACCTCACTTCCAGAATTCTTATAATCTTCCAAAAATTTTTCTTTCCAAAGTCCCGCGTTATCAAATTTTTCTTCATCATTCAAAAAAATCCCTTCCGCGCGTACATCCTGAGACAATCGCTCCGTGATTTGGCGCGCCGTTTCAGAAATTTCGCGCGACAAAGCAAGCCGTCGAGAATTTTCTGAAACATGAAAATAGATCAAAATCGTCATCGCGCTCATAATCAGAAAAATCGTCATCGCAATGAGCAATTCAACGAGCGTAAAACCCGAACGAGAATGTCTGAAATTATTTTTTTTCATAAAATTTTAAAAATTGACTATCGTTGCCAGTCAGTAATTGCGGTTTTGGCATCGTATTCGCGATACACATTTCCATCGCGAACAATCACTCGCGCATCAAGAATAAATCCCTGTGGATTGTCATTTTCGTCAACAATCGTCGTTGTTCCCGTCGCGCCACTTCCAAAATACATTGGAAAAATATTTATATACGACGCGAAAGTTGTTCCCGATTGGGTGCGATGCGTGTCACCATCACAACGAATGTAGCGATTATAATCATCAAAACAAAGCTGCGATTCTTGGAATTTTTTCTCGATTTCATCACTTGAAAAATTGGCTTTTTTGATTTTGACAGGGCTTTCCAAAATAGAAAAATTGCCCGTCGAATCATTTCCAAATTTTGTCACATTCGTGCTAAAATCATTTTCTATCAAAAATGTTCCGCTGGAAAAATTTGTTTCCGCGCCATCATCGATTCTCGCAACATTCCACGCCGCGCCTTTGGCAAGATTCGCATCACGAACATTGCGAACGAGCTCGAGCTGTTCACGCAAAAGATTGGAAACAATCACTTCATTTCGTGAAATTCGTACACTTTTCATTGTCGATTCAAGAAGTAGGTAAATACTCGTAATCGCGATGGAAAAAATCGTCATTCCAACCAAAAGTTCAATGAGCGTAAAACCCGAACGAGAATGTCTGAAAGCATTTTTTTTCATAAAAATAAACATTTTTTATTGCAAATATGGTCGAAGCAAAATTTCTTTGGCTCGAGAGATTGCATTTTTGGCGTCAGAATAGCCGATAATAATTTTTTTCATTGGCTCAGAAATTTCGGAAAAATTCTGATCATAAAATTTCCCTGTAGCGCGCGGCGGCTGAATCACATAATAGATTTTTTCATTCGCGCTTGGCGTGAAATTTCGCGTTGGCGTCCCATCCGTTCCATCCAGCGACAAAATCTCAACATTTTGTTCGAAAGAAATATCTTTATCAAAAATCGTTACGCTTGAATCAGAAATTTTAGAAAAATCCACTGGCTTGGCTTGGCCAACCTGATCAGGCTCACTCGCGTCAGAATCTGAAAAAGTTTCTGTTTTGTACCAATATTTTTTGATAAAATTTTTTCATTTTTCAAATTCGAGAATCACGCTCGCATGATTGGGCTCAGTTTCAGAAAATTCTTTTCCGTTACGAATCTGCTTGTGTGCGAGCACCCATTCTTGCGAAATCGTATCCACAGAATTGGAAAGTCGCGCGCGCTGCATATATTCGCCGTACGGTAGAAGCGCCATCCCCATCAGGATTCCAACAATCACTATAACAATCATCAACTCCACGAGCGTGAACGCTTTTTTTCGGGAATGTCGAAGAAAATTTTTCATAAAAATTAATTAATTCCTGCCGATTGTGTGATTTGCATCACAACCGAGAAAATCGCCAACGCGAACCACATCACGAAAACTCCGGCTCCAAGAAGCGCTACTGGCTCAATCAGTTTTACCATGGTAGCAAGCGCTGCGTCGAGTTCACGACGATATTGTTCAGAAATTTTGAAAGTCACCTGATGAACGGTCGAAGTTTTTTCAGCTGACTCAATGAGCTGAACGATATCTGGCGTAAAAATATACATATCTTTGTCGAGTTCTTGCATCGCTTCAGAAATTTTTCGTCCTGAAGAAACCGCATCAGCAATACGATGATACACTGACGCCATATACACATTTCCCGAACTCGCACCCGTCAATCGAAGCGCCTTTACGATACCAACTCCAGAAGATGAAAGCAAATGAAATGTCGCCATCACCTGTACGATGAGATAATTTTTGTACGCTTTTCCAGAAACAATATTATAAATCTTGAATCGGTCAAACCACATTTTTCCAGAATCGGTCATCACATAACCGCGGAAAATCAACGCCGCAGCAATAAAAACTCCCACGATAAGCGCAAAATTATTTCTGAAAAAATCACTCGTCGCCATCAAAGATTTGGTCGTCCAAGGAATTTCCGTCGCCATCTCAATAATCACGGGCATCAGTTGTGGAATCACATATACCATCACGATTACGAGCGCCAAAATCAAGAAAATCACAATTACCATCGGATACGTGAGCGCACCTACAACTTTGGATTTGAGTTCTTCGTTGCTGCGAAGTTCTTTGGCAATCGCATTAAAGGTATCCTTGAGCATACCGGTCTGCTCACCAGATTCAATAATCGCAATTTCTTTCTCAGAATAAAAATCTGGTAATTTTCGCATCGCGGTATTGAGTTGATCACCACTTTCAACGAAGAAAATTGTGTTTTCTACGGCATCGCGCAATTTTCCAGCAGGAAGACGGCTCGCAAACCCCTTAAAGGCCGCAAGAAGCGTCACACCACCATCCAAAAGATTGGCAATGGATTCGTAAAAAAGTACTTTATCTTTTGAGGAAACCCCTCTATTAAAAGAAAACATAAAATTTTTTTAAAAACTATGGGTAGTAATACAGCCCGAGAGTGACATCAACCGTTGTTTCAGTGGCTGCAGTTTGAGGATTTTGCGTATTGATTGGAAGTGAAATATCATTCAGTGTGAACGCAAATTTTGGATGAGAAGTCAAAAAATCCAAATATGCCGCGATAAGTTCTGGGCTTTTTGCTGAAATTTTGAGATTCACCGTTCCACGATAAATTCCGCTTGGTTCTTTGCTTCCCGCTTGTGCAACAACATCCGTTACAGAAACGCTCGGTGTTGTCTGACCAGAAACCGCACTCGCAACAGTAAATTTGTTATCCAAAAGCAAAACTTCAAAAATTTCGCTTGGCGTAAATTCGCGAGTAATTTTGGCAACATTTTTGGAAAGTTCAGAATTTTCATCCGCCAATTTGGCTGATTCCGCTTCCAATTTGGAAAGCTTGGATTGTTCTTCTGAAAGTGTTGTTTCAGTTGCGAGAAGTTCCATTTTGGCTTCACTATAAGCCGTAAATGCTGGGCGCGCCACGAGCACCGCGACCAAAATCGCAAGTCCCGTAATCATCGGCGCGTACACTCGATTTTTTTGGAGAGTAGAAATAGAATTGAAAGCCATAAAAAATTAGTTAGAAGTATTTTCAGAAGTTGGTTGCACCGTCTGTGTTGGCACAATTTTGAAAGTTACCGTCGTCGTTCGTGTGGCACGATTTCCCGCAAGACTAAAAATCGGATCGAGAGAAAAATTCCCTTGCTGACCAGAGCGCGCAAATTCTTTCATCATCGCGATGATTTTCTGAGCCGCATCTTTATCGTCATTCTGGGCGATCAGATTGGTCGTAATTTCATCATTTTTGATGGCAAAATTTTGGAAAGCTACCTGATATTTGCTCGCCACCGCGCGGAAATCTGAAAGCAATTTGGAAAGATTCACGGACGGAGAAAGTTTGTTGCTCGCGATAATCGAGGCAACGATATTTTTCTTGTCGGCTTCGATGACAGAAATTTTGGATTTTATTGATGAAATTTCATCATTTTTTCCAGAAATTTGCGATTGCGTCAAAGTGGAAAGTGCGAAAAATACGGCCGTAATAACAGCCACCACAACCAAGGCTACAAGCGAAAAATTGAATGCTTTGGCACTCTCTTTTTGTACGCCTTGTGTCGCTACTTGCGCGGCGTTGTCAGAAGTAAAATGTGAATTTTCTTGCATAAGTCAAAAATATTAGTAACATATGCATCGTATCATAATTTTTTTGAAAATGCAAAAAAATGAACAGATTTTTGAAATTTCTGACGAAAAATCACTTGTAAATATTGTCCCAACACTCAAAAAATGAGACAAAATTTTTTTTTACGGAGATTTGGGTGCCGGAAAAACAACTTTTATTCGTGCGATTTTGCGGAAATTTTTTGATGACGAAAAAATCATCGTTCGCTCGCCGACGTACACATATTATCAAGAATACAGCGACGCGACGCACGGAAAAATTTTTCATTTTGATTTGTATCGGCTCGATGATTTGGAAAATTTTTATTTGATTGGTGGCGATGAAATCGTGCAAAATAGCGAAAGTATCGCGCTCATTGAATGGCCAGAAATCCTTGGTGAAAGCGTCCAACCAACGAAAAAAATTTTCATTTCGTACGATGAAAATTCTGGAAAACGAATTTTTCGAATTGAAGAAATATCATAATTTTTTCAAAAAAAATTTGACTTTCCAAAATTTTTTCATAATATAGCGGCGTCTTCTACAAGAGATACCGCTCTATATATATTCCTCGATAGCTCAGCGGTAGAGCAACCGGCTGTTAACCGGTAGGTCACTGGTTCGAATCCAGTTCGGGGAGCCATTATAAATTCTTTTACAAATCTTCATGAAAATGAGGATTTTTTTATTGGAAATATTTTTTTGAGTAAATTTTTAAAATAAAAGAACCAATAAGATTCTTTTTAATTTTTTATTCGCGAAGACAATTTTTAATCTTTTTTCGGTATTCATCTTTTACATCTACAACACAAACCTCTTCTGAGGTATCTTTTAATTTTGTTGTTTTTCCTGTATTTCGAAACCAATAAATAAATGATTCATCAACTTTTTCAACCTCACATTCACTCGTGGTTCTCATCTCATAATCATTACATAGCGTACCTCCTTCTATGTTAGTTCTCATTTTAACAAATTGTTCTTCATTTGGGTATTGCAAAATATGCATTCTAGAATGTTCATCTCATAGTATCTTTCATTTTTCAAGATTTCTTTCGTCCATTTAATATCTTGCAATTTTTCAGAATTTATACGATTATCAACAATTTTCCCAACTTCAGAAAAACCATTTTTCATCATCCAAAGCAGGTCATCATAGTTAGATTTTAATTGATTCTTCTCAAGGTGAGCCAAGAAAATATTCATTATAGCTTGTTCATCTTCTTTCACATAGATATCAATCAAATATGTTGATAACGATTCCTCATCAATTTCATCAAGCAAAGCACACTCCATTGGTACTGCCTCCATAATAATATCAAAACCATTTCGTGAAAATTTCTTTGCATACAACGGTTTCGTAACTTTACAAGATCCTGGAAGGTCTGTATCAATGGGTGTAATATAATTCATAATAACACTCTTCTTCATGAGTTTCGCTTCCAGTCATCAATACTTCTGTGTTTGAAGTATTCTCCGTTAGTGAATTATTATCTCAAAAGGAGTATGAAGTCAACGCAAGAAGTACGCAGAGAAAAATAAACAATCGTTTCATGCAATGAAAAAATAAAAAAAAGTGATGTAAGACTTTTACAAAAAAGTGAGAATTTGTCAAAAAAATGAGAAAATAAAGGGCAAATACCATAAAATTCTTTTTCAAAATTTCACCACACAAATAAAAATTCCCTTTCGGGAATTTTTATTATACCATCGATGTGCTGGCTGAAGTAATTTCGAGTGTAAATTCTTCTTCTGCTGGAGCATTTCCGTCATTTTCGTGTTCGAAAAATTCTCCCACATCGCGGTTGTTGTCGTAATATTCGAGCGTTGGGATGAGGCGCCCAATAATCACATTTTCTTTGAGTCCATCAAGATAATCCACCTGACGAGCCGTAGACGCATCCACAAGCACGCGAACCGTTTCTTGGAACGATGCTGCAGAAAGCCAAGAACCCGTGAAAAGTGAGATTTTGGTCAAACCGAGCAAAAGTTCGACCCCAATCGCCTCATTTTGTCCAGCTTTTGCAAGTTCACGATTTTCCTTTCGGAATCGAATAATATCCACCACATCACCAGGGAAGAAAGTAGAATCTCCCGCATTCGTCACACGAATTCGTGAGAACATCTGACGAACAATCAATTCAATATGCTTTGAATTCACCGTCTGACCCTGAGAAGAATAAATATCTTTAATATCTTTCACGATGTATTCTGATGTGCGATATCCTCCAGCAGTATCCATCAAATTCTGAAGATTGATATGACCTTCTGTCAATTTGGCACCAATTTTCACAACATCACCTTGCTGAACAATCACGCGGCGACCAGCTGGGATTTCAAAAGTTGCATGCTCTGGTGTCAAATCTTCGATTACAATCACATCATCAGACACGCTGATTACGCGACCAGCATGCGTTGCCTGGATACGAGAGCGAGATCCTTTGAATTTCGCAAGAACCTGTTTCGCTTCAACTGTATCACCCTTGGATACCACCGCCTGCATCATAGGGTCGATAGTATAGTATTCGCGAACAGCTTTTTCTGTTGCTTCGAGAACGATAGTTGTTGTCGAACCTTCCACTTCTACTGAAAGCACGGTTGCGTTGAACGGAGCAATTTCCGCTGCACCCTTTGGCGCACGTGCTTCGAAGAGTTCTTCCACACGAGTCAGGCCTGCTGTGATATCTCCTCCTGCCTGCGCCACACCACCTGAGTGGAATGTACGCATCGTAAGCTGAGTACCTGGTTCACCAATCGACTGTGCCGCGATGATACCAACTGGTGTACCAATTTTCACGAGCTGAGAAGTTGAGAGATCCATACCGTAACACTTCTGACAAACACCTTCTTCACATTCACAATTCAAAATTGATCGCACCACAACAATATTGGCTGATGATTTTGTGATTTTTTGAAGAATTGTTTTTGTGATAAGAATATCTTTTTCAACAATCACTTTTCCGTCAGCATCCACCACATCCTGTGCTGTCACTTTTCCGAAAATATTGTTATCAAAAGAATCTCTCTTGAGCGTTGTTTCATCATTGCGATCGTATGTTTCAAAATGAATCGTTCCACAATCTTCCTCACGAACCAAGACGTTTTGAGCTGCATCCACGAGACGACGAGTCAAGTAACCAGACTGCGCTGTTTTGAGGGCAGTATCAGCTTTACCTTTACGACCACCATGCGTCGCAATAAAGTATTCAAGAGATGAGAATCCCTCCTTCAGATTGGACTTGATCGGGAGCTCGATTGTTTTACCAGTTGGTGACACCACGAGCCCCTTCATACCACAAAGCTGTGTTACATTACCCCAGTTACCGCGGGCTCCAGAATCCACCAAGTTGAAAATTGGATTTGACGCATCAAAATTTTTCTTCGTTTCTTTTTCAATCTGAGTTTTCACGGCTGACCAAACCTGAATCGACTGCGCGTATCGTTCGTCTTCTGTCAAGAAACCATTCCAGTACGCATTTTGAATCGTTCGGATTTTGGCTTCACCTTGTTCAATCAAACCTTCCACACCATCGTGATCGTATTTTTCTTCTGGAATGTGCATATCGAAAATCGAAACCGTCAAACCAGAAAGTGTTGAATATTTGTAACCGGTTGCTTTAATCGCATTGGCAAGATGCGCCGTCGCCTCTCCACCAAGGATATCAAATGATTGAGAAAGAATTTTTTTCGCAACACCTTTTCCGACTGTTTCATTTACGAAACGAAGTTCTTCTGGAAGAATTTCGTTGAAAAGGAAACGACCATAAGTGGTGTCGAGTGTCTGAAGTTTTCCACCAACATTGACACGGATTTTTACTGGCGTATGAAGTGTAATCACGCCATTTTCATACGCAGCAATCGCGTCTTCTCCGCTCGCAAACGCGAATTTTGATTCACCTTCATCTTTTCGTGTCAAATAGTAACATCCGAGAATCATGTCCTGTGACGGAGTAATTACTGGTTCACCATTTGATGGGTTCAAAGTATTTTTTGAAGTCACCATCAGTGTTTCAGCTTCGCGTTGCGCTTCAATCGTGAGTGGCAAATGTACTGCCATTTGATCTCCGTCGAAATCGGCATTGAAGGCCGCACAACAAAGTGGATGCAAACGAATCGCCTTACCTTCGATCAAAACTGGACGGAACGCCTGGATACCAAGTCGGTGAAGTGTCGGAGCACGATTCAAAAGAACGTATTTTCCGTCAATCACTTCATCGAGCATATCCCAAACTTCCTTGTTTCCATCTTCAATGATTTTTTCAGCGCCCTTCACATTGAACGCATATTCTCGTTCAATCAATTTTCCAATCACAAATGGTTTGAAAAGCGTCAATGCCATTTTTTTCGGAAGACCACACTGATTCATTTCGAGTTCTGGACCAACGACGATCACAGAACGACCAGAATAATCCACGCGTTTTCCGAGCAAATTCTGACGGAAACGACCCTGTTTACCCTTGAGAATATCAGAAAGTGATTTGAGTTTTTTCTTTGACGCTGAAGTATATCCAGGGCGATTTGAGCGAACATCTCCTGACAAAAGCGTGTCTACTGCTTCCTGAAGCATTCGTTTTTCATTTTTCAAAATCACTTCTGGCGCACCAAGTTCCGCAAGTTTGCGAAGACGATTATTTCGGTTGATAACACGGCGGTACAAATCGTTGAGATCTGATGACGCAAAGCGCCCACCATCAAGCTGAATCATCGGACGAAGATCTGGCGGCAAAATTTGAAGCGCGTGCAAAATGAAATTTTCTGGGCGCTGACCAGATCGGTAAAGATTGGTTGCGAGTTTAATTTTTTGAAGAATTTTTTTCTGGCGAGATTTTGGCGCTGTACGAAGATCAGCCGTTTCTCGTGCAATAAATTCTTTGAGGTCGATTCGTTTCAAAAGCACTTCGAGGTGTTCTGCACCCGTTCCACCTTTGAAAACTTGTGGGAATTTTTCGTACGCAAGACGGTAGTCAAGTTCTCCCATCACTTCGCCTTCAGCTACTTGTTTGAGCAATTCTTTGAGTTTTGAATATTCCGCTTCAAGATCATCCAATTTTTTCATATGGAGTGATTCGAGTTCGTGAAATTCTTTTTTGGAAATTTCTTTTGATTCGAGTTTTACAGTCAAATCACTCATCAAAGCCTGACCTTCTTTTTGAAGTGCCACTTTTTGATTTTTGTACGCATTTTCAAGTTCTTTCATCGTTTCTGCGCGCTTATCCTCGAACACATCAGTGATGATGTATGAGGCAAAATAAATCACCTGTTCAAGTTTTTTCACAGAAATATCAAGCATAAGCCCGATGCGAGAAGGAACGGATTTAAGGTACCAAATGTGCGCTACTGGAGCGGCAAGCTCCACATGCCCTGTTCGCTGGCGACGAACCTGAGAAGTAGTCACTTCCACACCACATCGTTCACAAACTACGCCTTTGTAGCGGATTCGTTTGTATTTTCCACACGCACATTCAAAATTTTTGCGTGGTCCAAAAATCTGCTCACAGAAAAGCCCACCACGTTCTGGGCGCTGCGTACGATAGTTGATTGTTTCGGAAATAAGCACCTCCCCGTACGAAAGTGCACGAACATCTTCATGAGAAGACATTCCAATACTGATCGCAGAAAGGTTATCAAGATTTTTTCCGGCAGCGATATCTTGTTTCCCTGCATGCTTGCTGATCTGCGAATAATCAGTAATTTTATCATTTAGAAAATTTTCTAAATCCTTTGTCATTGGGATCATAAAAGTTTTTTTGGTTAGAATTTATTTTCGCGGAAAATCCAGTGCCAGATTGGAGAGTTCGGTAAAATTTTGAAAAATTTTATTCTCTTGGCGTGCCACACTGGATTTCGCGTCGAGATGTAAATTCTTTTTTCACTCGGCAAAAATGGGAGCGAAAAATTGGGTATTTTTGTAAAATTATTTATCAGTTTCAGAATTTGTTTTTTCTTCTTTTGTATCTGTAAATAGCCACCAGCCACGAGTAAAATAAGCATTATCAAAATGAATCCGGCAATCTTATTACGATTTCGAGTAGCTTCTTTGTCATAACCATTTGATGCGACATCTTGTTCTGAAATAGATGTTTCAGAAAGTTGCTCTGATTGAGTATTTTCTGATTCCTGAGCCCAAGTTGTTTGAAATACACTCAAAACCATCAAAATGGCGATTAAAAATTTTTTATAGTCAAAAATAATTACAGAGTAAGAAATTATTTTTTGATTTCTTCTTCGTCGTCGATGATGGCTGTTGTAACCGGCGTTGTGTCTTCTTGAACACCGCCTTCTGGCAAGTCGATTTCTACATCAAATTGTCCGTCCAGTTTTTCGAGCTCTTCGTAACGAGCTTTCATCTTCGCGGTGAGTGCTTCCACTTCCTCCTCAGAAAGTAAGTCGATATGCAAGTTGAGCGCCTGCATTTCACGAAGCAATACATTGAATGATTCTGGAACGTTTGGGCGACGAATTCTTTTTCCTTTCACGATCGCTTCGTAGAGCTGAGTACGACCATTGATATCATCAGATTTCACTGTGAGCATTTCTTGAAGAATATTAGCTGCACCGTACCCTTCAAGCGCCCACACTTCCATTTCTCCGAGACGCTGACCACCATTCTGAGCCTTACCTCCAAGTGGTTGCTGAGTAATCATTGAGTATGGACCAACACTACGAGCGTGGATTTTATCTTCCACCAAGTGATGAAGTTTGAGCATGTATTTGATACCGACCATTGTTTTTTCTTTGAATGGTTCACCCGTTCGTCCATCATAGAGCTGAACTTTTCCATCGGCTGGGATTCCAGCCTTTTCCATGAGCTCAGAAATCTGTTCTGTCGTCATACCATTGAGGATTGGTGTTGCCACCTTGATTCCAAGTTTTTTCGCAGCACCACCGAGATGTGTTTCGAGCACCTGACCGATATTCATACGAGAAAGTACACCGAGCGGGTTCAAAAGAATGTCAACAGGCGTTCCATCTTCCATGAATGGCATATCTTCTACTGGTACGATTCGAGAAACGATACCCTTGTTTCCATGTCGTCCCGCCATTTTATCACCCACTTCGATTTTACGAGTCTGAGCAACATATACTTTGATTTGTTCAAATACACCTGTATTAAGGTTGTCACCCTCTTCACGGCGGAGACGATGTACACCAATCACTTTACCACCAGAACCCGAAGGAAGCACAAGAGACGAATCTTTCACATCTTTTGATTTATCCCCGAAAATTGCACGAAGCAATCGTTCTTCTGGAGAAAGCTCTACTTCACCCTTTGGTGTTACTTTTCCGACCAAAATATCGCCCGCTTCTACATATGCACCGATGCGCACGATACCATCCACATCAAGATCTTTGAGTTTTGCAGTAGAAACATTTGGAATATCGTTGGTTGTTTGTTCAGGGCCGAGTTTTGTTTCACGAACATCCATCGTATATTCTGCGATATGCACTGATGTATAATAATCATCCTGCATGACTTTTTCAGAAATAATAATAGCATCTTCGTAGTTGTAACCATTCCAAGGCATATATGCCACGCGAAGATTGCGTCCTACCGCAAGTTCACCATTATCGATAGATTGTCCGTCAGCCAAGATTTGTCCTTCTGTAATTTTTTGCCCAGTGAAGACACGAGCCCATTGATGTACAATCATTCCAGTATTGGAAATTTCGAAAGTACGAAGTGGATATGTCTGTTTTTTTCCGTTGGCATAAATCACAGAAATATGCTTTGCATCGACACCAATCACTTCCCCATCAGCCTCTGCCTTGATCACATATCCAGAACCTTCACCCACCACGCGTTCCATACCAGTACCAACGATTGGCGCTTCCGCACGCACGAGAGGCACTGCCTGGCGCATCATGTTCGTACCCATTTCCGCACGAGTCGCATCATCGTGTTCAAGGAATGGAATGAGCATTGTCGTTTCCGACATGAGTTGCTTTGGAGAAATATCAATATGCGTTACATCTGATACATACACAATAGTCGCTTCAAATTTTCGGCGAGCGGAAATTCGAGTTTCAGCGAAATTTCCATATTTATCAAGTTTTGTATTCGCTTCCGCAATCACAAGTTGACGTTCTTGATATGCATCATAATAATCGTATTCATCGGTTACGAATCCACGAACCGCGATTTCATCAGCGTTGTATTTATCTTTGAGAATTTTGGCAGTTTTTTCGTCAATCATTGTTTTTTCCGCAATGATGAGATTACCATCCTTATCAAAAATATCTTCAAGCGTAATGCGATTCTGAGGAGCGAGTCCGTCATTTTTCACTTTGTTGAAAACTTTTCGATACGGAGTCATGATAAATCCGTATTTGTCCACCTTGGCGTATGACGCAAAATGCAATACAAGACCAATGTTTGGACCTTCTGGCGTCGCAATCGGACAGATGCGACCATACTGCGTTGGATGCACATCACGAACTTCGAAGCCAGCGCGTTCGCGAGTCAAACCACCTACACCGAGCGCTGTAAGACGACGCTTGTTAGCAAGTTCAGAAATCGGATTTGTCTGCTCCATGAATTGTGAAAGCTGAGAAGTACCGAAGAATTCTCGCATTACCGCGATCATCGGACGAGAGTTAATGAATGTTCCTGGCGTTGCTTCATCAAGGTCAGTAATCACTGTCATACGATCTTTCGCGATTTTTTCCATACGTGCGAGACCAACTTTTACTTTGTCGTACACAAGTTCACCCACAGAGCGCACGCGACGATTTTCGAGATGATCAATATCATCTGAGAAAAATCCTGGACGACCTTCAATAAGAGAAAGCAAATATTTGATACCATACAAGAAATCCTGCGCCACCAAAAATTGATTTGCATTTTTAATATCTTCTTCTTCGGTCATTGGAACGGCATTTCTGTGTGCATCAAACATTTCAGAAAGTTTACGATTGACCTTGATACGAGCTACTTCTCCGAGCTCAAATCGTTTTGGATCGTAAAATGTCGTTGTGAAAAGTTGCTCCACGCGCTCATCCGTTCCGAGATCTCCTGGACGAAGCAATTTGTAAATCGCGTAAAGCGCTTCCATTCGCGTTTTTGTCTTGTCTTTTTCGATAGTTGGAGCAATATATTTAGCAATCCACTCATCTTCACCCTTGAATGCATCAATAATCTCTGCATCAGTTTCGTACCCCCAAGCGCGGAGCAAAACCGTCATTGGGATTTTTCGTTTTTTATCAATTTTTACGTTGATTACGCCTTTTCGTTCAATTTCCACTTCGAACCAAGAACCACGATGCGGAATAATTTTCATTCCAAACATTCCATACTGGCGAGGATCTGGCGTAAAAAACATACCAGTCGAGCGGATAATCTGATTGATAATCACACGCTCAATACCAGACACAATAAATGTTCCCATATCAGTCATCATCGGGATACCACCGAGATACACATCTTGTTCTTTGATTTCTCCTGTTACTTTGTTGAGCATCTCAAAACGCACTTTCATCGGTGCTTCGTAGTTGAGATTTTTTCGCTTACAATCCATTACAGAAAATTTCGGTTCTTCAAGCTGAAAACCCTTGTAATAAATTGTCAATTTTTCTCCAGAAAAATCATCGATTGGAAAGGCTTCCTGAAATGCCTTATCAAGGCGACGATCGAGAAAATCTCGATAACTATCAAGCTGCACTTCAATGAGTCCTGGAAGTTCAAGAATTGTTCGGTCGTCATTGAAAAAATATCGACCTTGAACACTATAAATTTCCCCAAGATTTTTTGTGTCTTGAGGCTCAGTCATAGAAACATTCGTTTCTTTTTGTTTTGCCATGAAATCTTAGATGTTAGAAAAATAATTTTTCCTGATTTTCATCAGGAAATTTATCTTTCCGCAATATCAACATTTGTTCGCATCATGACAAGAATACGAAATAATTAAATGAAGATTGACGGAAATTCTGCAATAATTATATGAAAATTTTCAAAATGTCAAGAGCTGAAACGGGGATTTTTGGAGGAAAATTCAAGAAGAAATCTACAAAATTTTTTAGAAGTTCGCGAAAAAAATTGAGAAAATAAAAATCCCCATTTTAGGAGGATTTTTTTGTTTTGAAAAATTTTCTGATTTCATTGAGAATAGCCGGAACGAGCGCAATAGTCGTCACGAGCAGCCAAGTCGAGATCGGAATCGCCGTGAGCTTGAAAATCTGTGCCAACACAGGAATGCTCACGATGAGGATTTGCAAAATAATTCCAAGAGCCACCGCGCCAATGAGATAAAAATTCGAAAAAGTCTCGCGAGAAATCATGCTTTCGTGTTCAGAACGAATCGAAAGTGCGAAAAATAATTGTGCGAAAACAAGCGTAATGAAGGCCATTGTACGAGCTTCTGCGGTTGCAAAATTGTTGCCACCAATCGGCGCGCCGTGCATTGCAAATCCGAGATAAAATGCTGCGATTGTCGCAAGCCCCATAAGAATTCCAAAAAAAATCGTACGCGCGCCCGCACCATTAGCGAAAAATCCATCTTTCGGGTTTCGTGGTTTTTCATCCATGATATCTTTTTCGCCCTGATCCATTCCGAGCGCTATCGCTGGAAGCGAATCTGTCACGAGATTGATCCAAAGAAGTTGAATCGCAAGAAGTGGCGATTGCCAACCAATCACGAGAACAAAAAACATCGCAATCACTTCGCCGAGATTACACGACAAGAGGAAAATTACAGATTTTTTGATATTCGCATAAATATTTCGTCCCTGCTCAACCGCCTGCACAATGGTTGTAAAATTGTCATCCAAAAGAATCATGTCCGCAGCACCTTTGGCTACATCCGTTCCAGTAATTCCCATCGCCACACCAATATCAGCCGCATTGAGTGAAGGTGCATCATTGACGCCATCGCCCGTCATCGAGACAATATTTCCATGTGAGCGAAGTGCACGTACAATTCGAACTTTGTGCTCAGGAGAAACTCGCGCAAAAATTTTATATTGAAGGACTTTCTGAGTGAATTCTTCTTGACTCATCGCGTCAATTTCTCGACCTGTAATCACCTCAGAAATATTGTTCGCAATGCTCAAATCTTGTGCAATCGCAAAGGCCGTATTTGGATAATCTCCCGTAATCATCACAGGTGTGATTCCTGCGTTTTTCGCGACTTGAATAGAATTTTTCACTTCTTCGCGAGGCGGATCAATCATCCCGAGAAGCCCTACAAAAATAAGATTTTTCTCCATTTCTGTGGCAGAAATATTTTCTGAAAAATTTTCTGACAAAACTCGATACGCAAGCCCAAGCGTTCGAAGTGCTTTGTCTGACATCGCACTCATCGCGCGCAAATACATTTTTCGTTTTTCATCGGTCAATTCGCGAATTTCGCCATTTTCTAAAATATGTGTCGAAATTTCCAAAATATTATCCACCGCGCCCTTTGTGTAAATAATTTTTTCAGATTTTTGAGAATTATTTTGAAGCAAAACAGACATCATTTTGCGATCAGAATCAAACGGAGCCTCACCAATTCGCGTGAAATTTTCCGCTAATTTTTTGCGATTGATGCCCAGTTCGTCAGAAAACACCAAAAGCGCCACTTCCGTCGGATCGCCCGTCGAAATCCCATCATCATACGTCGCATCACTACAAAGCGTCATCCCTTCAGAAAGTCGCATCAATTCTGGATTTTTCGGTATATCAATCGCTACGCGCATACTGTTTGCATTCACAAAAAATTCCACAACCGTCATTTTATTTTGCGTAAGTGTCCCCGTTTTATCAGAACAAATGATATTGACTGAACCAAGTGTTTCCACTGCAACAAGTCGCTTCACGATCGCGTTTTTTTTGGACATTTTTGTAACACCAATCGAAAGCACAACGGCAACAATCGCCGCCAAACCTTCTGGGATTGAAGCCACCGCAAGCGAAACAGACAAAAGAAAAATTTCATTCAAATCACGATTTTGAAAATATCCCACCACAAAAATCACGAGACAAATCGCAATCGCCATTTTTCCAAGAGTTTTCCCGAGTTGTTCGAGATTTTTTTCGAGTGGAGTTTGTACGCTTTCTTCATTTTCGAGAATATTGGCAATGTGCCCCATTTCTGTCGAAAGTCCAATATTTACGACCACACCAACTCCACGACCTGCCGTCACCACTGTCGACATAAATGCCATATTTTTTTGATCGCCAATAGTGGTTTTTGGATCAGAAAAGATTTCATTGGCATTTTTTTTGGTTGGTACAGATTCTCCTGTAAGCGCCGATTCCTCAATTTGCAATTCTTGGCTTTCAATCAAGCGAATATCTGCCGGCACAATTCGCCCAGCATCCAGCAAAATAATATCACCAACCGTCACTTCTTTGGCAGAAATTTCGAGCGTTTTTCCATCACGACGCACAATCGCCTGTGGCGCCGTCATATTTCGCAAAATCTCGACCGCCTTTCCAGCGCGATATTCCTGCGCAACGCCCAACACCGCGTTAATGATAATCACAAAAGAAATAATCGCCGCGTCAATATATTCTTGATGCCAAATCGTGAGAATAATCGCCGCAAACAAAATATAAATGAGCCAATCATTCAACTGCACCAAAAACATCATCACAATCGATTTTCATTTTTTTTGTGGAAGTTCATTTTTTCCGTATTGCTGGTGACGCTTGGCAACTTCCGCATCAGAAAGGCCCTGTTCGGCTGTTACGCCCAAACCTTCGAGAACATCAGAAATTTTTTGAGAAAAAGTATGCATATTTTTAAAAAAGACACCACCAATATATCAGATTTTTTTTGATTTTACAAAAATTTGATGATTTTTTGAGAATTTGAGAAATATTTGCGAACAGAAAAATTTTTCATATAATTTTTTTATGCGTGAATTTTTTATTTTTTTGGCGGCGATCAATATTTTTTCCTATGCTATCATGTGGATTGATAAAGTAAAATCCATTTATCAAAAGTGGCGCGTAAGCGAAAAAACGCTTTGGACGCTCGCGATTTTTGGTGGAGTTTTTGGTGTTTGGCTCGGAATGCAAGCACCGATTTATCACAAAGCTGGAAAATCAAATTTTAAGATTTTGATTCCAATTATTGCTTTTGTATGGGTTTTGTGCATTATTTTTGTAATTCATTAAATTTTTATTTGGCTTTTTGTTTAATTATATTGTAATAATTTTGCAGTAAACAAATTTTTTATCAACTTTTTATAGGAGACTTAAAATGAAAAAACTACAAAAAATCGTTATGGTAGTGGCTACACTCACTCTCGTTGCAACTACTCAGGCATCTCCAACCGATGAACTCATTGATAGGTGCTGTCTGAAGCTTCTTTCCAAAGAAGCACAGCAAGTTAGCGATCTGAACTTTAATCGCAGAAAGATCGAAGATCAGGTACAGAATTTAAAAACTCGACCTGATACCGATGTAAATGCAAATATCATTGTTGAACTCGAAAATTGGGTTAGGATAATGAAAGATGAAGTCAGGCGGAGACAGCAACAAGGGCGAGATGCATGCCGGACTTTGGTATCAGCTGATGTTGCATCATACCTTAAAAAGTTCCCGAAATAACGAAAATTCTTCTTTGTAGCCCAATTTGTTGTGCTACTTTTTTA
>ERZ773267.682-NODE-682-length-21479-cov-5.262369_pt1 | contig 21479 bp, 13 predicted proteins | sample MGYA00511959_ERZ773267 | MGnify/ENA primary metagenome ERZ773267 (study PRJEB29015, sample SAMEA2738165) | human oral metagenome | biome: human oral; feature: human-associated habitat; material: saliva | place: China | collected 2240 ... | reverse complement strand
TCGGTTTCACGTTGCCGATGTTGTATATAACTGCCCCTGATCTCATGCTGCAATGTTGGATTCTCGCGGCGGAGATCGCCGTGCTCAGCGGCCTGATCGTTATCCGTCAGATCGCCCAGGGAAAGACGCCCAGCATGTAGGCCCCAAACCACGCGCCCCACAGTAACCAGCTGATGGCAATGGTGATCTGCGCGGGCGTCGATAAGCGGCGAGCAAAGAAGAACACCAGCGGAAGGAGCAGTAGATACGCCGGGATGAGTAGGCGTGGGCGGGAGTGCATAATGCCGTCGGAAAGCAGGATGTTGGCGGCGACGGCGGCGCTGAACACCCAGATTTGCCACGGTAGTTTGCGGAAACTCCCGGCAACAATGAATACAAAGGCGATCATGACGGCCACCGAGAGGAAGTAGCCTAATTCACGGGAGGCAAACATGGTGAAGGTGGCGAATTTCCAGGTGGCTATGCCCCAGTCGAACGCGGAATTCCAGCCCTCGCGCTGCATGCCGAAATAGCCGCCAATGTGGGTGAGGTAGCTGGAGGACCACCACAAATACCACAGCAAACCCAGGGGTGAAAGCAGAGTCGCGAGCCAACCTCGCCAGTTTTTCCGGTCGGTGGTGAGCACGGCCAGGAACAGTACCAACATCACGTCCACGGCGGTAATGCGTGTCAGGCCGGTGACAAAAACAAGAAGCCCGGCGAGCAACCAACGGCGGTCCATAATGGCCACCAGAGCCCAAATAGATAGCGCCCCGAACAGGGATTCCGAATACGCCATATTGAAAGTGATGCCCATGGGCACACCGGCAATAAGAACAGCCGCGAGGATGCGGGCGCGCTGGCTTTTAGCGCCCCAGTGGTTAATGCTGGGAATGCGGTTGACTAGGGCCATGACACCGGCGATCATCACCACGCCGAGAAGGAAATTCACACCATACGCAATGGTTTCATGGTGAAGCCCCGTGATCGGGTGCAGCACCGCATGCAGTCCGCGCAACAGGTATGGAAACCCCGGGAAAAACGCCAGGGAGCGTTCGTAGACAGGCACCTCCACCACGGGTTCTGTGATGGCAAAGTAGCCGTCACGCGCGATGCTCACATAGTATTCCGCGTCCCAACGGTAGAACAGGGAATGCAGTGTGTAGCCGTTGGCGGTGGCCATCATGCCCATGATCACCAGCCGCACTAGTGAGGCAACGCTGAAAATGCCGAAAGCCCACAGCCAGTCCACTCGAGTTAAGCCCGCCGGGCGACCTGCGGTAGCCGGGGCTGTGTGATCCAGGGCTGGGTAATCCGGGGGATCTGGGGCTTGTTGCGACACTGCCCCATTATCCCTTAAGCGCTATCCCCGTTGGAAGTGGGGTCGGGCGAAAAATCTCCATGCCTGATCCCATTTCTATGGTAGCTTTCTAGCTTTTTGCCCATATCACGGAAAGATACTGTAGGCTGAACAACATGCTGCGCGCACGTCTCCTCCTTCTGTGCCGCGGCGGGTCAACGGTCTAGAGCACGGCTGGCACCCCGTCGCGGAGTTCAGGCGCGCCAGCCGTGGCCCATAGGAAACTGGGTAACCAACCAATCCCCAAAGGAATTTTTTTAAGCCATGGCCCCCTCTGATGCATTTATCTCCGCCCCGCGTGACATTTCCACCCCGGCTGGCCCCCGACCCGACGGCCAGCCCGCGTGGAATAAACAACGCAACTCCTCTATGCCCGTGAAGCGCTACCAGCCGTTTGAGGTTGAGGTGGAGAAAATCGAGCTGCCCGACCGCACCTGGCCAGACAAGGTGATTGATTCCGCACCGCAGTGGTGTGCGGTGGACCTGCGCGACGGCAACCAGGCCCTGATCGATCCGATGAGCCCCGAGCGCAAGCGCCGCATGTTTGAACTGCTGGTGCGCATGGGTTACAAGGAGATTGAGGTGGGTTTCCCCTCTGCCTCCCAGACTGATTTTGATTTCGTGCGGGACATTATCGAAAACAACCTCATTCCCGACGACGTGACCATCCAGGTGCTGGTACAGGCCCGTGAGCATCTGATCCGGCGCACCTTTGAAGCCTGCGAGGGCGCAAAAAATGTGATTGTGCACTTTTACAATTCCACATCGATCCTGCAGCGCAACGTGGTGTTCCGCAAAGACAAGGACTCCATTAAGAAGCTGGCTACAGATGCGGCGCAGCTGATCAAGGAGATTGCCACCGAGTACCCAAACACGAATTGGCGCTGGGAGTACTCCCCCGAGTCCTTTACCGGCACGGAGGTTGCCTACGCCAAGGAGGTGTGTGACGCCGTGGTGGAGGTCATGGATCCCACGCCCGAGAATCCGATTATTGTGAATCTGCCCTCCACCGTGGAGATGACCACACCAAACGTGTACGCCGATGCCATCGAGTGGATGCACCGCAACCTGAACCGCCGGGATTCCATCATTTTGTCGCTGCACCCCCACAACGATCGTGGCACAGGTGTTGCCGCTGCGGAACTGGGCTACATGGCGGGCGCGGACCGCATTGAGGGCTGCCTGTTTGGCAATGGTGAACGCACCGGCAACGTCTGCCTGGTCACCTTGGGCTTGAACCTGCTGACCCAAGGTGTGGACCCCCAAATCGATTTCTCCGACATTGAGCAGATCCGCCGCACGGTGGAGTACTGCAACCAGCTGCGCGTGCCGGAACGCCACCCCTACGGCGGTGACCTGGTGTTTACCGCCTTCTCCGGTTCCCACCAGGATGCCGTGAACAAGGGTCTGGACGCCATGGCCGCGAAGCTGCGCCCCGGCGCGAGCCACACCGATGTGAGTTGGGAGGAACTGCAGGATATTGAATGGGAGGTTCCCTACCTGCCGATTGACCCGAAGGATGTGGGCCGCACCTACGAGGCCGTGATCCGCGTGAACAGCCAGTCCGGCAAGGGCGGTGTCGCCTACATCATGAAGACGGATCACGGTTTGACCCTGCCGCGTCCCATGCAGGTGGAGTTTTCCTCCGTGGTTCAGAACGTCACTGATGCCGAAGGCGGCGAGGTGGAGTCGAAGCACATGTTCGACATTTTCGCCCAGGAGTACTTGGATCGGACCACTCCGTTGGAGCAGGTGTCCATGCAGGTTGACGCCGCGAAAACGGAGAATGACACCGCCACCATTACCGCCCAGATCCGCTTCAACGGCAAGGACGTGACGGTAACAGGCACAGGTAACGGCCCGGTGTCGGCATATGCAAACGCCCTGGAATCCATTGGGGTGGACGTTGAGGTTCAGGAGTACACGCAGCATGCGCTGAGTGCGGGTGACGACGCCGCGGCTGCCGCCTACATCTACGCCGAGGTCAACGGCCAGAAGGTCTGGGGTGTGGGGATCGCCCGCTCCATCACCTACGCTTCCTTGAAGGCCGTGACGTCCGCGGTTAACCGCGCACTTAGCTAGCCGCTACTTTTCCAGAAGGTCCGCCAGTTTCTTCTTTGCGCGGTGAATACGCACTTTCACCGCAGACAGGGAAGCATTCTGGTGGACCGCTATTTCTGCGTATGTTAGCCCCGCCACTTCCGCGAGGACGAGTGCTTCGCGGGAATCAGCATTGATCTGTTGCAGTGCGATACTGAGCCGGTCATGGTCAGCAAGTTGTTCTTCAAAGGCGGCTGCTGTGTCCTCCAGCTGGATGAAATAACCGTCTTCATCGTCATCAATGGGTTTTTCTTGCTTGCGTTTGCGCACTAACGCTACGGCCGCGTTGCTGGCGATGCGGTAGAACCAGGTGCCAAATTTCGATTCGCCTCGAAAGCGAGACAGATTTTTCCACGTGGAGGCCAGCGCATGCTGAAGTGCGTCCTCTGCATCATGCTGGTTTTCGGTAATGCGCATGCACACGCTCCAGGCAATGTGTTGATACCTGGTGACAAGTTCCGCGAAGGCACGCTCGTCGCCCTCGCGTGCTTTGCTTAGAAGCTCAGCATCATCATTCATGTACCCAAACAAACCTTCACTCGTATGCGCACACCACAAATAGAGTGGCGTCGCCGCCTATCAACCTCCTACCAACTTTAGCCTAGCTCAACCTATTTTGAAGACAAATGCATACAGCTTTTATGCTATCCATTGATGTCAAAGTCAATGTCTATGTCGTCAGCATCGAATCCATTGTCATCATTGTGATAGGTGACTGCACTGTGGTGGCCATCGGCGTTGTCGTGAAAAGTGTCGTCATGGGACACGTCAAACGTGAGATCGTGCTGCCCGAAGTCGCTGGTATTGTCCCCGTTGTCCGTATCATCAACGTCGTCATGCGTGACCTCGTCATGAACCTGATCGTCGGCATCCGTGGAATCATCGGTTGCATCGGCGTCGATAAGCATGATGCTGTCGAAGTCGGTGTCGTCCAATGTGATTTCATCCGACTCGTCATAGTCGGGGACGATGGAGGCATCAATGTCGTCATCAGGCATGGCGAGAGCGTCGGAGAGGATTCGGTCCCACACGGCTGGGTCCAGGGAATCCACTGGTAACGAAAGATCAGGGCTCAAGGGAGCCGCATCATCGTGTGGCATCGTCATCCTCCATCAACTCCAGAGCATGTGCATTTTACCGCAACGTTACTGAATAACATCACTACCTGTCACGTTAACAAAAGCGAGTTGCGGGTTGTCGCTAGTACCACCCAGATCAGAGTCGCCCTCAGTGGTGGCCACCATCTGGAAGCCGCTGTCTGCCCAGGCATCCTCAAACTGACTGATCGGGACCTGAGTGCCGTTTCCATCAGGATTACCCGGATCCTCCAGGGTGACCATGCCCGTATTGGTATCGATCTCAGTGACGACGAGCGCGTGATCGGGCATATTATCTTCGCCAGCCGCATCAGCGGAATCGCCCCACAGCTCGCCGGAATCCACGGCGGCAATCACGCCACAACCAGCGTCAAGGCGGGCGGCGAGGTCATCCATAGAACTTGTAACAGTCTCACAGGGTACGCCGGAGGCATCCAGCAATGTCTGAATATCCTCCATATACAAGCCTTCGGAAATGTCCTGCGTGAGGCCCATGTTGTACGCCTGGTCCACCATAACCTGCGGGTCGGTGATGCCAGCGTCAGAGAACTCGTTGGCAATAATGGCCACGGAGGTGGGGCCGCAATAACCATCTACCTGCTGGTAGAACCAGTCAGAGTTCCACTCGTAGGAGTTGCCGTACACGCCATCATCGTCCAGTGCGGGCTCCTCCCCTGGAGCAGGAACATCGAGGGACGGGTCAGATTCGGGCCCAGGGTCGGGTGCGGGGGCGTCGATAACCGGATCATGGGTAGTTGGGTCGTGGGTAGTTGGGTCGTGGACTTCCGGTGCGGGGGCAGGGTCGGCATGACCGGGATCAGCATCGTCAATGTCCACGGTATCTGGATCCACCATGTTGGGGTCAGCAACGGCGGGGTCCTGCACGGCAGGGTCGTGTGTGGTCGGATCGATGGGATGATCGTGCAGATCAGGCACAACAGGGAGGCCGTCATCCGGGATATTGACAGCGGGGTCGTCGGCAATGGGATCCACGAACGGATCTGCGAAGGGGTGATCATGCCCCATATCGTCGAAGGACTCATTGAAAGAATCGTCTCCGAGGTCGCTCGGGTCAATGAGCGAGTTCAACTCATCGAACATGGAGTGGTCGTCATATCCGTCCATGGAGGTCATTACCGTTATTTCCTTGTGTGTTGCAGTGGGAAGGGAGGAGTGAAGGTCGAGCTGTTAGAAAGTGCCGTCCATACCAGCATCGTGCTGGACGGCGTCGTGTCCGAGGTTGTCAAAGTTATCCACAGAACCAACCGAACCATTGGCGTACGAGCTAGCATCCACGTTGGTGTCCATGATGCCGTCACCGTCGGAATCGAAAGCTGCGTAGTCGAAGTTTCCATCACCGTTTACATCGTGATAAAGCACGTTTGCGTGACCATCCATGTCGGAGTCGACAGCAGCAACATCAAAAGTGCCGTCCTTGTTGTCGTCCATCAGCTCCACATCGGTGATGCCGTCGCCGTCCAAATCGATCTGAGAATCAACAACAACATTGCCCTCAACTGTGTCTTCCTGGAACACTTGGCCGGTTGCGCCGTCGGCGTAGCTGATCACGTCCATGTCACCGTCGTCGTCAATGTCGGACGATGCAACCACAACATTGCCCTCTGCAGTGGTGACGGCCGTTTCAAACGTGCCGTTGCCATCTAGGTCAACATCGGTGAGAATAACTTCACCCTGGCCGTCGAGATAATCGATCTGCTGCACACCATCGGTGGTGGAATGCACTACGTCAATGCTGCCATCACCATCAACATCGCGGCTGGACACGTTCTGCGCATTGCTTGGATTTGGGTCGGCGATTAGAACATCATCCTGGGAGTAGTCCGGGCTGAAACCGTTCGAAATATCTGGTTCAGGCTGGCTGGACATGTGATCGACAGGAGTTGCGCTTGCTGAGTCTGAGCCAGCCGAGCCTGCGCCAGCTGAGGAACCAGCAGCGGCAGAAGAGCCTGCTGCAGCATCGGAGGAGCCAGCGGACGATCCGGCGGCGTCGGAGGAGCCAGCCGAGGAACCACCGGCTGCATCGTGGATGGCAGAAGAACCGGCTGTTGCTTCAGCGTCGCCTGAGGAGCCTGCAGATGACCCAGCAACGTCAGAAGAACCGGCAGATGATCCACCTGAACTGGTGAAGCTACTAAACGCGCTCTGCGCACCATGGATAGCTGCCTCGATGTTTTCCTGCATACCCTGCACTGGATTGTCGCTCATGAATATTCCTTTCTTGTTGGCAGGTCCCGCTTGTTGCGGTCTTGGTTATGACCGTCAGCGCTGGCGAACCTATCTGCTGGACACTACTTAGACACGCCGTAGCTACAGAAAGTTACAACCGATGATCATTTTTATTTTGGGAACCTAGCTACATCAGTCCGGCCGCCTGGAGATAGGCCTTTGCAGATTCCTTGTCCTTCAGATCAAAGCTGGTCAGGATGAGGTTTGTCTCAGTACTGGAGTAGGCCAATGAGTATTTGTTGTTGCTACCGGACGTTGCGGTGTCAGAGTAGATAAACGCAGCTGCGGTTTTGTTGCCGTTTTCCACGGTTTCGGTGTCTTTGTTGCGTGTGTCGTACCAGCCTTCAGTGATACGACGACGCTCAATATCCGAGCTGTCAGGGTCAATGTTGAACGTTACTCGGGGAACCGATGTCGAGTCCCCAGCGAAGTAACTATACGCGGAACTTCCTTCCTTGATCTGGCATTTAACTTTCAGTCGACCAGTCTCGGTGGTTCCGTTAAGTTCGCATTTGTCCAGGTTTTCCCTGAACTTGGATGGGGCAGCCGCAAGCACTGCCTCACGGCTCCCCAAGTTGCCTGCGCTTGCACTGCTAGTAGCCGCTGCGGTTGGTTGTGTCGTGGTCGTTTCCTCCGATTTACCGTTGCCCAACAGATACATGGTCGTCGCACCAACCACTGCCACTGCCACAACCGCTGCTGCGGCAATGATCAGGTTTCTGCGGGTTTTCGTGGGCGCGCTTGTCGACGCCGCAGGGGTCGCCGAGGCTGCCTTCCCTGCGGGTGCTGTCGCAGTAGGTGTTGATGCACCGTAATTCGTTGTGCCGTAGTTCGGAGCACCATAGCCAGATGCACCGAAGTCCACTCCACCCTGCGCCGGTTCTTGCGTAGTCGGGGCATCTGCACCCATATTGTGCGGGGCCATGCCGCGAACAATGGGACCTAAGGCGGAAATGGCTCCTTGAGCCACAACGGTTTTCGGGTCATCCAATGTGGCGAGTGGTCCAAAATGCTTGAGGCGGTCTTGCACAAGCGGAATGCGTGACGAGCCACCGGTGAGATATAACGCAACAAGATCCTCAGCGTTGGTGATTCCCGCGTCGGCAAGCGTGGCTCGGGTCAGCGCCGCAGCTTTATCCAATGCCGGGGAAATAATCTCTTCAAATTCGGCGCGAGTGATCTGAAAACGTTCGGTCTCACCACCGCCGCTGACCACTACCGTGGCGTAGGAAGCCTCAGAGAGAAGTTCCTTAGCACGGCGGATGGAATCTTCCAGCGCGTGGCGTTCCTGCAGAGGTGCCTGGGTGCGGAAGTAATCCAGGAGTTCTGGGTTGCGGTCATCAAGCTGCTGGTCAACCCACCTGCGCATCATCGCGTCGAAGGTTTTTCCACCCAGTGTGTTATCGCCGCGGGCAGCAATCACATCGAAGGCATCATTGTCATTGGCTTCCAGCACGGCAACGTCCAACGTTCCGCCACCGAAGTCGAACACAGCGATGCGTTGCCCCGGTTGCAGGGTTTTTGCTCGGGAGTAGTAGTGCGCGGCAGCCTGCGGCTCGGAAATGGTGGTAATCTTCGCCGCCGACAAGCCCAGTTGGGCGGCGGCATCCAGCAGAACCTTAATCTCGTTGGACGACCACGCCTCTGGGTGGGTGAGCACCAGTTCGGAAGGCTGCACGTTGCCATGTTCGCGGGACACGCGCTGCACTACGGAGGACAACACCGCAGCAACCGGCATGGAGGCGGACAGATCATAGCCGTTGACCTGGAACATTTGCTGCGGGATCACGCGCTTGGGTGCCGGAATGAAACCCGCAGGGTTGGACTCAGCCTTGTCCATAGCGACGTCGCCAACGTCGATCTGCTCAGGTGATTCGACGTACACGGACGAGGACATAGTAGTGCGGTTGTGGCTAAGGTTCACCGCCTCAACGGTTCCCTTGACGGGGTTTGTGTGCGCCGCCGCCGTGTTGGAGGTTCCAAAGTCAATGCCAATGGTCCAGTTTGTCCCGGACATGTAGCCGCCCTTTCACAATGTTCTTTGTAGATAAACGCAACACCAGGGAGACCCCAACTACCAGCGGGGTCTCCCGATGCCTCTAGTTTTTGACGTTTTCGATCTTCTGATCAGCTTTCTTCAGAATCTCATATTGTGCTGCGGCCATCTGTGAGACTAGCTGCTTCTTTTCAGCCTTGTCTTGCGGTTTGTTGGTGTAGGCGCGGTCGCTAACATCAGCAACATAACGGCCATTAGTCACGTAACAAGCATATTGAGTACCATTCACCTCTTCGTTCTCGGTACAGCTAGTACCTGGAACGCCCTGCGGTTCATCGTACTGTTTTGCCCCGGCTTGCAGATCGTTGGACATGAAGGAGTTGAGGATCGCTTGGGCACCAAAATCATTATCGGCACGGAACACAAGCGAGACCGCCTTACCATTCTTCACTGATCCAGCTTGCGTAATAGTGTCGTAGATGTTTTTGGTATTGGAGTACAACGATGCCGTACCACGCGGACCATACGTACCTGGGACCTGCGCAGAATCCGTCTCACGTTTTTGCAAAGCATAGATGGCAATGTTGTTGGGATCGTGGGGTGGATACTTTGTAGCTTTACCGTATCCTGCTGGAGTTTTTATGCCCGGGAACTGCTCCAGCAATGGAATCTGCTTGTCGTAGGATTTTTTGACATAGTCTCGACTCCATTGTTCCTGACCAACAGGCGTCGATGTCCATGTATAGACTACATACTCATTGTAGGGAGTAAACGCGCTATAGTCTGTCTCTCCTGTACTCTCCGATGTATAGTGCGCTGCGTAAGTGTTGGGCATGTTGGGGATAGAGTCTGGTACATAAGACACAGCCAACTCATTTTCGGCGACAGGCGCGGTAATTTCCTCGGCCAGCTTCTGCGCCACCTCTTGCGCGGTTGCAGGGCTGTCATAGCGCAGCACTACCTGAAATGTGGTCGTCGCTGGATCCACAGCCCGAGCTTTGGGGGCTTCCGCGGAATTATAGTAGCCGGATTGCAATCTGTCGTCATACGCTTTCAACATATTGACAGCCCGATTGGATGCAATCATCCCCAAGCTACCCGCACCGAAAACTGCGCGGCCACCCTTACCTTTACTCAACACAGGATCAACTTCATACGGCATGGGCACATACTCTGCCAGCAAAAACGACTCAGTAATGTGACCAGTTTCTGGGGTGGGATCCGGTACCGGTTTGAGTGGCTCCGTCTTGAATCCGCCGGTGTCAAAAGCTTTGGCGGCGTCCGACTCCTTTCCTGCGCCGACAGCGTCGGTAGCGGTGGATGTCTGCCCGGTCGAGCCGTCCTGAGACTTGCCTAGTGGGTTAGGCAAGTTTCCGCAAGCAGATAGCAGCGCAACGCTGAGCAAAGCTACGACGCTGGCCTTCAGCTTCTTCATGGCGCCTCCTTTTTGAGATCAAAAATACAGATAACATCTTAGGCCGTCAGCCCTCAACATTTGCTTGGATGCGTATAACGTGCGAAAGGTTACAGTCACCTTAATTTTTCGATAGGGTAAATAAGCGAGTCATGCTATCACCGAAAGTGACACATTGTGAAAACAGAGATACGTACAGCTCAAGAGGCTGATCACAGCGACATTGAAGACCGCGCAACCAAGCTCCTGACAACCATTACCGATAAAATCCTGCGTCAATACAAGCTCGATGACATTAGCGATCTTGCCGTTGCTCGCGCATCAAGCACGCAGCAAACACGATCGGTCGTTGTTGTTGGAGAGGTTAAACGCGGCAAAAGTTCTCTGGTAAACGCGATCGTCGGCAAGCGAAATGCCTCACCTGTGGGCGTGAATGTCACAACATCAACGGCGATTGCTCTGACCTCCGAGACGGATGAGTTACGGGAGGGCCAAGCCTGTCTGTTTTACCCCGACGGTGAAAAAATCGTGCGCCTCAATGAGGTGGGTGAATGGATCAATGCTGGTGCCGTGCGTGCCGCGCAGGAGGACGCGGATTCCCTGCCCACCCGCGCCACCATTCCGATCCGCAGGATGCCGCTGGAGGGTGTCACCATTGTGGATACCCCGGGTGTGGGCGGGCTGGACCCGAAGCTGTCGGCGCTGGCGAAAGTGTCAGTGGACCAGGCGTGTGTGCTGGTGATCGTGTGCGATGCGTCGACCACCATCACGAAGCCCGAGATGGATTTTATCCGTGATACCGGTTCCGAAATCGAAGCCATCATCGTGGCCGTCACCAAGACCGACAAGCACCTTGTGCGCTGGCAGGAAATCGTGGAGCAGAACAAGAAACTCCTGCGTGAGCACATCGGCCGCGACATTCCCGTGGTGGGCGTGTCCAGCCTGCTCGCAGTGATTGGTTCGGAAATGTCCATGGCGGCAGGTGGCGGCAAAGTGCTGGAACTATCCGGCATCAACGACCTCAATGCGCTAATCGCCGGCAAATTCCGCATTGCCGAGCATCTTCCGCTGGCCAATGGCCTGCGCATCGCCACCAAAGGGCTCCGCGACCTCAACGACGACCTGCAACAACGCCTGGAGATTCTGCGGGAAGGCGACGCCGCCGTCCCTGACCTATCCAACCGGCTCGAAGAACTTAAACAGCTCAAAAAAGAAGGCGAAAGCTGGGACTACTACCTCGGCCGCGACCTCACCCTCATCCGGCAGGAGTCCATGGACCAGCTGGAACAAAAACTCGATGCCATCCGCGAATCCTGGACCGAGCGCATCAACAAAAACGGCATGGCCGTGCTGCGCAAAAACCCGCAGTACTTCACCGCAGAAATGGAACGCGAATTCCAGACCGCCATCGGCGAAACACTCACCTACTTCTCCACCGAGCTGGAAAACAGGATCGTCAAACCCAGGTTCGTTGACTCCGACGTCATCTGGGAACAAATCAGAAACGAAGTCAGCTCCGCCTTCACCGGAAAAGAACTACAAACCCACACTGTGCAGGCAAAACGCCAAGGACTTCTCGACCCCATGATGCTCATGATGGGCATGTCCGGCGGCTCCATGCTCGGCGGGGTGATCGGCACCATGGTGAGCTTCACCGGCCTTGGAGCCATCGTCGGCGTCAGCTGGGTGGCCTTCAACGTGGGCTTCCGCGCCATGCGCTCCGGCAAAACCAACCTGCTCAACTGGATGCGCGAAACCACCGCCACCTCCAAAATGTTCACCTCCAAAATCCTTGAAGCAGCCATTGCCAACGCCCGGCCCGCCATCCAACTCCGCTACCGCGAATACCTCAAAGACATGCTGGACACCACCCAAAAACAAATCCAGGAAGCCGAGCGCGTGGCCAAAGCCGATCAGGCCAGCCGCGAGAAGCGCAAAAAGACGCTGGAAAAGAACATCACCATCATCAACAAAAACATCACCGCGGCGGAAAAAATGATCACCGAACTCACCTCGCAGGTAGCCCGCCGCGGACAGCAAGGATAAGCCGAGATGGACCTCACATCAATCGCACTCAACCAAGCCCTCGACTACCTCGGCACCTTCAGCCCCGCGCTGTACGACGAGGCACAACGCATCCGCCACACTCTCGACGCCCCGCCGCGCATTGTGGTGGTCGGGCGCCTCAAATCAGGCAAATCCACGCTAGTCAACGCCCTGATCGGCGCTCCCGTGGCCGAAACCGCTGCGCTCGAAGCCACCAACGTGGTCACCGTCTTCCAATACGGCGCACCCGACCGCGCCGAAGCCGTTCTTCTGAACGGCGAACGCCTGCCCATCACCATTCAGCGCGGCGAAGTGGCGGCGCTCCCCGCACCTGTCGAAGAAATCAGCTTCATCCACCGCTGGATGCCTACCGCCTCCATCAAAGACTTCTCGCTGATCGACACCCCCGGTCTTGCCACGTTGACCGTGGAAAACGAACAACGCACCCGGCGCATCCTCATCGACGGCTACGAACAAACCAAAGCCATGTCCGTGGATGCCGACGCCGCCGTCTTCCTGTTCGATGCCACCCCGCGCATGGACGAAGTGAAGTTCATCAAGGATTTGGGCTTCACCTCCCTGAACACCCTTGGTGTGCTCTCCCGTGCCGACTCCTTCGGTGAAGGCGCACTCGGAGAACGCGACCCCCTCGACCACGCACGCCAACACGCCGACACCCTGGCCGCGCAACTCTCAGGCTCCGTGCTCACCGTTATCCCCGTTGCCGGATTGCTCGCCGAAACCTCCCACACCGGCGTAATCACGGAAAACGACGCCCGCGTCATGGCCAGCCTCGCTGAGGCCACCGAATTTGACCTCATCGACATCATTGCTTCTGGAGGTGACGCCGTTGAGGGTGGCACCGGCGGTGATGGTGCCGGTGCGGGTGGTGCCGGTGGGACGCAGCAACAGGAGATCTGCAGGCGCGTTGTCGGGCTCATTGGCGAATACGGGCTCTTCCGCGCCCGCAATGTCGCCCGCCGAGGTGCCAGCGAACTCAACGAATGGGCCACCACCAAATCCGGTGTACCTGAGCTGCGGCAATTACTGGTCACGCGCTTTGGCAAATTCGCCACCACACACCGCGCGGGGCGCATAGTCAAAGAAATAGAAAGCCTGGCTTTTAGTAGGCAACACCCCAAAGACCAGATACTCAACCTGGTCTCCACCATGCGCACCGACCCGCGCCTGATCACCGTGTTCCTGCTCCTGGATTTGAAGGCAGTCCAAGACACCAACCCCAACACCCAACTCATCCAAGAACTAACCCGACTGATCGCTGGAGACACTTTCCAAGAAAAACTTGGGCTCCCCGTTACGGCATCAATGTGGGACGTAGTGAACACCGCCCAGCAGAAACTCCAATGGGCGCACATGGAATCCCTCTCCGCCCTCACCCCCGCCGAAGACGCAGCACTCGTGACCATCCAACGCGCCTACAACGACCTCATCCGCATGGCACAGGGGCAGTGAGGGTGTAATTATGCTTTGGATAAGTACCCCCTTGTGTGAATTGTGAGAAAATAACGTTCAGCTTACGCAGCATGCGCCTTGTTCATATTCACAAAAGGATACATTGATGATCACAGGTTCGCTCAAGAACCAAATTGACCGAGTATGGGATACCTTCTGGTCAGGTGGTATTTCCAACCCCATGGACGTGATTGAGCAGTTCACTTACCTGTTGTTCGTCCGCCAACTGGATGAACAACAAAACCAGGTTGATCAGAAGAAAACGCTGGGAATCTTGGTCCACGACGAGGAAAACATCTTTAGTACAGATGACCAGGATCTTCGCTGGAAGAACCTCATGCAGATCGGCGACCCCGAGCAACTGCACACCATCGTCGCCACACGGGTATTCCCATTCTTCAAAACCATTGGAACCGGCACCCTGTCTGCAGTTTTTCAGGACGCTACCTTTGGCATCAACAGCCCCTCCACGCTGCGTAAAGCGATGGAGCTGATCAACGATATTAATATTAAAAACCGCGACATCACTGGTGACTTGTACGAGTACATGTTGTCTAAACTGGCTGTTTCTGGCACCAACGGCCAGTTCCGTACCCCACAGCACATCATTGACCTGCTGGTTGAGCTCATGGAGCCACAGCTCGGGGAGAAAATCATTGACCCCGCATGCGGCACCGCTGGCTTTTTGATCAACGCCGCCGAATGGATGAAGCTCAAACACAAGCAAAGCTTGTATAACACGAACACACGCCAGAAGTTCTATGACGGTACCTTCACTGGTTACGATTTCGACCGTGCCATGAACCGCATTGCGACCATGAATAGCTACATGCACGGCTTCAACAAACCCAACATCGCCTACCGTGATTCCCTTAACGAACTACCAGCTCACGAGCATGAACACTACGATATTGTGCTGGCCAACCCGCCTTTTGCAGGTAGTCTTGATGCCGAGCGTGTTGACCCAGCTATCCGCAAGATTGCCAACACCAAGAAGACTGAACTGCTCTTCCTTGCACGCTTTCTTACCCTGCTGAAAGTCGGTGGACGTGCTGCCGTGATCGTTCCTGAAGGCGTGCTTTTCGGCTCCACGAAAGCACACAAAGCCCTGCGCAAAGAACTGGTAGAAAATCAAAAACTTGATGCTGTAATCAAGCTTCCTTCCGGAGTGTTCAAACCCTACTCTGGTGTTTCCACTGCAGTGCTGTGCTTCACCAAAACCGACTCCGGAGGCACCGACGAAGTATGGTTCTACGACATGCTTGCCGACGGCCGCAGCCTGGACGACAAGCGCACTGCGCTACTCCCCGATAACCTTCTTGGCCCTGCACCCCACGAAACGGTGACTGAAGAAAACCCGTACCAGGACCCCACTCCTGTCGAACTAACTACCGAACAGCTAGAGAAAAACAATCTTCCTGATCTAGTTGCCCGATTCCGAAAACGCAACTCCAGCGAGCGAGAACGCAAGCGCACTGAACAAAGCTTCACCGTAAGAATTGAAGATATTCGTGACACCGGCTACGAACTCTCAATGAACCGCTACAAAGAAATAGTTTTTGAAGATGAGGAAACCCGAGACCCGCAGGAAATTCTTGACGACATTGCAGCCCTTGACGGCGAAATTGCCGAAACGTTAGCTAAGGTCCGCGATCTTCTTGGAGATGCACGATGAGTGAGTGGCCGATGGTGAAGTTGGGAGAAGTTTGCAGGATTTCAATAGGTAAAACTCCAGCTAGAAAAGAACCTCGCTACTGGGGGGATGGCCTGCCTTGGCTATCAATCAAAGATATGAATCAGGGGCCGCTACTTAATGCAACATCAGAGACCATTACCGACACCGCGCTTTCTGAGCTTAATATCTCACCCTATCCAGCTGGAACGGTTCTTTTCTCTTTTAAGCTCTCCATTGGAAAAGTCGGCATTACCACCAAACCCATGTTCACAAATGAGGCAATAGCCGCAATTGAACCGCATAACATAAATTTATTAGATAAGCCCTATTTGGCAGAAGCTTTGAGATTTATAGGCCAATCGCTTGAGGGCAACGCCGCAGTCATGGGAATCACACTAAACAAAAAAAGCCTTGCCGAAATTAACATTCCCCTCCCTCCTCTCGCGGAGCAAAAACGGATCGCAGAGATACTGGATAAGATCAGCGGTTCAATCAAATCGACCACAAACGAACTTTGCATACTTAATAATCTGGCCAGATTCAATTTCATAAAAAATTGCGGAAATCCAAACACCTTCACTAGCCGCATAGAGCTAAAGAAGATTGCAACAATCACTACAGGAAATACGCCTTCACGGAAAGAAAAAGGTTATTACGGAAATCATATCGAATGGATCAAATCCGATAACCTTGGAGGCGTATTCCCCTCACCGGCTAGCGAATCTCTATCGCAAGAAGGAATGAAAAGGGGACGAATAGCAGATCCTGGAAGCTTGCTCATGACCTGCATAGCAGGAAGCATTAAATCCATTGGAAAACTTTCGATCACAAATAGAAAAGTAGCATTCAATCAACAAATAAATTCAATCAAACCCCATAGCTCAGATGATCTACACTTCCTCTACCTTCTATTTCAGATTGCACCCGAACTAGTGCAGCGACGATCAACAGGAGGTCTAAAAGGGATTGTTAAAAAATCCTCTTTGGAATCTTGCAAAATTCCATGGCCAGATAAGCGAACACGAAAAAAAATGAGCACATTTTGTAAAGAATGGATAGATTTGCAAACGCTTCTTTATAAAAAACTCACCCTTCTCCAAGAGCTTCAACGTTCGCTTTCCGTACGCGCATTCGCTGGTTTGCTATGAGTGTCAAGGTCGATTGTTAGGATAAACGATATAATCGCTCAAGAAAGGAATATTGATGTTGCCGCCGCAGCCAACAAATTTTGGTTTCATTGGTCGGATATGGCCTGAGTTGCTGATTCACTGCCGTGATGCTGAGCAGGCTGCAGTCAGTAATCCTCGTGTGGCAGGTATTGAGGCACGCTTTGTCCTTGAACGCCTTGTGGACCACATCAGTGAAGCCTATGGTTTGCGGGCTACACACGGCTGGAATCTTAACGATAAGTTGAATCACTGCTCGTTCAAGGATCGCGTGAGTCCGCAGATTCACTCCAAGATGAATGTGCTGCGTCGCTTCGGCAACGATGCTGCTCACAGTGCCGATTACATTGATCCCGAGCGTGCGGTGCGCGCTATTGGCCAGTTGTTTGACGTTCTGAGCTGGGCTGCTGTCAATGTGGCTCGCACTCCGCTTAATCGCAGCCAACTGCCTGCCTTTGATCGCTCAATTGTGATCAACGCCCCTAAGCAGCGCAACCAGACTCAACGAGAAGTCGCTAACCTCAACCGTAAGCTCAAGGAAGCTATTGAGGAACAAAATGCCACCTTCTGCTCAGTGCGCAAGAGGAAGAATGGCGTAAAGAACGCGAGCGGCATCTGAAACAGATTGCGGCCTTCCAAGGTGAGAACGAAGAGCTGGAAAAGCGCCTCACTGAGGAACGTGCTGTCCTTGAGGCTGAGTTAGAGCAGATGAGGGCAGAAATTGCTGCTCTGCAGGCTGTGGATACCAGCGCTAACTTCGCGATAAGCGAGGCGGAGACACGTCGTGATCTTATTGACCCGGCACTAGGCGAAGCTGGTTTCAGTGTGGAACGCGGCAACCTGTTGACAGAGTTCCCTATTGACAACGGCCGTGTGGACTACGTTCTGCTGGGCGATGGTGGCACACCATATGCCCTTGTGGAAGCCAAAAAGACAAGCAAGTCCATTGATGCCGGACGTCAGCAGGCAGAGTTCTATGCTGATGCTCTGGAGAAACAGTACGGAACGCGTCCGATTATCTATTACACCAATGGCTACGAAATTCGCTTGCTCGATGACGGCGCACAGTTGCCTCGTGTTGGTGGCTATCAACCACGCGCAGTGGAGGGATACGCAACAAAAGACGAGCTGTACGCCATGATTCGGAAACGGAGTCAGAGGCAGGCGTTGGATGTGGTGGGCGTCGATAAACATATTGCTGGCAGGGCGTACCAGACCATCATGCTGCAGGCAGTGGCCGAGCGGTTTGGAGCTGGGCATCGACGGTCCTTGCTGGTTATGGCGACCGGTACCGGCAAGACGCGTACGGCAATTGCACTGGTGAAAAAGTTAATGCAAGCAGGGTGGGCGAAGAATGTGCTGTTTTTGGCAGATCGAAAATCGCTGGTGAAGCAGGCTGCCGAATCATTCAACCAGCACCTAGAGAACGTTCCTGTGGTGAACCTGCTGGACAACCCGCGTGGTGAAGGGCAAATCTATTTTTCCACGTACCAAACCATGATCAACATGCTTGGTGGGGAGCATGGTGCGGCGCGCAGTTTCAGCCCTTACCACTTTGACCTGGTGATTGTGGATGAGGCACACCGGACGATCTACCGACGGTATAGCCGTATTTTTGATTACTTCGATTCGCTGTTGTTGGGATTAACAGCAACTCCGCGTCAAGAAGTGGACCACAACACTTATGCCATGTTCCACCTAGAAGATGGCAGCCCCACTGCGGATTACCCGCTGAACCAGGCAATAGAAGATAGATACCTGGTGCCGTTCAAGTCCTTCCAATGCTCGTCAGTGATTCTGCGCGAGGGTGTGGCGTATGCGGACCTGAGCCCCGAGGAACAGCTGGAATGGGAAAACCAAAACTGGGGAATCGACGAAAACGGCGAACCCATTGAAGCACCCGAAGAAGCCAACGCCGATGAGATCAACGCCAAGCTGTACAACAAAGACACCATCAGACAGGTTGTGGGGCAAGTACTGAAGCACGGCATCAAAGTTGCTGGTGCAGACCGGATTGGCAAGACTATCTTTTTCACCCGCAACAAAAAACACGCCGAACTGGTCTATAAGATTTTGATTGAGACAAACCCGCAGGTGAGAGCAGCTGTGATCACTCACGATGCATACAACAGCCTTGAGTTGATCGACCGCTTCAAATCTTCAGGAAAAGATGCCATTGACATTGCCATCAGTGTAGACATGCTGGATACCGGTGTGGATGTGCCATCGGTGGTGAACCTGGTGTTTTTCAAGCCGGTATACTCCAACACCAAGTTCTGGCAAATGATTGGGCGCGGCACCAGGCTCGCCGAGAATCTGTTTGGCGAGGGGCTGGACAAGAAAGAATTCTTCATCTTCGACTACTGCGACAACCTGCGTCGATTCAACGGGACAGACGGTATACCACCCACTGAAGGCAGCCCACAACGCTCGCTTTCTGAACGCACATTCCTTCACCGAGTTGAGTTGGTGTCTCTGCTTCCCGCTGGGGATGAGGTGCGTGAAACTGTGGTGGACAAACTGCGCAGCCAGTTAGAATCTGTTCCCCGACGAAGCGTACTTGTGCGCCCAGAAGATCGTGCGGGGTTAGAGCGGTTTACTGGGGCAGATGCATGGCAGGACGTTGATGTTAGTGCTTTGAATGAGCTTGCCTACCTTCCATTTGCCGATGGGCCGGAAGATGAAGAGCACGCCAAGCGCTTTGATTATCTGCTACTGAGCCTACAACTAGACATTGCCCATGGTGATGCACTCACCGAACGCAATCGCGACAAGTTCACTGGCATCGCCGAGCATCTTTTGACGAAAACCAACGTTCCCCGTGTAGCCGAAGCTGCCGAAACGTTGGAACGCTACAGCGCCGACATGTGGTGGGAAGGCATCACCATCCTTGAGCTGGAAGCCGCCCGCCGTGAACTACGCACCCTAGTGCAATTCATGGATCGCGGTTCCCGCAATGCTGTAGTGATGGACGTCAAAGATGAGCTGGTAGAACCGGAAGAGTTTGCGTTGCTTACTGATAGTGCTGGTGGCTTTCGTAGCAGCGTGGAAGATCGCATCAGAGACGTGCTTGAAAAACACCAGAACGAACTAGCTATCCAGCGCATTCGCAAACTCAAGCCGCTGACTGCTCAGGACGTGGAATCCCTTGAAGGGATCATTGCAACAGCTGGCGAGGAAACCGTTGAGGAATTTCGAGACAAGATTGACGGGCAATCTGTTGTGGGGTTTGTGCGTGGGCTCATTGGACTTGATGAGTCTGCTGTTGAAGAAGCCTTTGCGGACCTGTTGGAACGCTCACAGTTGAGCGCAGTGCAGATGGAGTTCCTACGGAGAATCATCCGGGTGCTCTCGAAAACTGGGTCATTGACCATGAACCAACTTTACGATGAGCCCTTCAACGAGCTTGGCAACGTTGTTGACGTCTTCGACGGGAACATGGCGATCGTGCTGGAACTGAAAACACGGCTTGAGCGGGTCAATGCGGTGGGGTGAGGGAAGCCTAGTGGTATAAGCCCCAGACTGTTGCGGCAGGTATCGTCTAAAAGCTACTCGAATCACTTAAAACAGTCTTCCTACATGGAAATACTTGCCAGCAGCCCGCATTCTCACGCCCGTCTGGAGGCAAGTTGGCATCATCGACTCCATATGGATGATCACACACATATGACATCATACCAAGATTTTATCCTCATTTTTCGTATCTACCAGCAAATATGCAAAGACACTCACTGAGACACTATGATAGGCACTCATGGGCAACTATCAATACCAGGAAACACACCCTTGGCTAAGCTTTCACTTTGATGTAAGAGAGCTCACGCCGAAAATTTTACTTAATCTAGGAGAGATCCTTTCCAAGTGCGAGCATGTTGCTGGTGCACCTTTGAAGCCTGAACAGGCGAGAGAGCTCCACACGGTCTTTCTAACCAAAGGACTTCACGCAACAACTAGCATCGAAGGGAATACCCTTAACGAAGATGAAGTAAAAAATCGCATTGATGGAGAACTGCAATTACCTGAATCTTTAGAATATCAAGGGGTGGAAATTGACAACCTTCTTTCCTTGTTTAATGACATCAATTCTCAGTGTGTCGGCGGAAAAATCAAGCCTTTAACGACTGAAAGAATAAAAGAATTTAATTCCCTCCTACTACAGGAGCAGCCCCTAGGCGAAGACGTTACTCCAGGGCATTTCCGAACACATAGTGTCGTGGTCGGAAATGCATACCGAGGAGCACCGGCTTCAGACTGCGAATTCCTTATGGATAAGTTCGTCGAATTTCTAAACGAACTTCGAAGCGATCATGAGATATACGGGCGCCCTCTCAAAATTCTTCGCGCCATTCTTGCACATATTTATCTCGCTTGGATTCATCCATTTGGAGATGGAAATGGACGCACTGCTCGCTTAGTTGAATTTCAACTTCTGATTGAATCCGGTGTCCCAATTCCCGCAGCGCATCTCCTCTCCGATTACTACAATAAGACGCGCCCTTTGTACTACAAGAAACTTGATGCAGCCAGTAAAAAACACCAAGATAATGGCTTGATCGACTTCATAGACTACGCCGTACAGGGTTTTACCGACAGCCTACGCAAACAAGTAAACACTATCCAAAGTTACCAAATTGAGATCGCGTGGACGAATTATATTCACGAGATATTTGCCACGCAATCCCACAGTCCAGCTCAACAAAGAAAGCGTACGCTTGCCCTCTCGATGCCTTGGGTTTCGTCACCAGAAGAAGCTATCACCAAGAACATGATTCCAAAATTAAACCCCGAGGTTGCGCGTCTTTATGCGGATATTACTCCTCGAACTATAGCTCGAGACATTAATGACCTTCTCAAGCTAGAACTGATTCAAAAGTTTGGAAAAGGTTTCCGATCAAACCAAATACTTATGGCAGCCTTCCTGCCCCC
>ERZ773267.673-NODE-673-length-21696-cov-15.682547_pt1 | contig 21696 bp, 20 predicted proteins | sample MGYA00511959_ERZ773267 | MGnify/ENA primary metagenome ERZ773267 (study PRJEB29015, sample SAMEA2738165) | human oral metagenome | biome: human oral; feature: human-associated habitat; material: saliva | place: China | collected 2240 ... | reverse complement strand
CTGAAGTTGAGGCGCTTTCGCTTGCTGAAACAGACTGGCTCGCGCTTACTGATGCTGAAGTGCTTGCACTTACTGAGACTGATTGGCTTGCGCTCACTGACGCAGAGGTGCTCTCACTTGCTGAAACAGACTGACTAGAGCTTACTGAAACCGAAGCACTTGCACTTGTTGAAACAGACTGGCTTGTGCTTACTGATGCAGAGACACTTGCACTTGTTGAAACAGACTCACTTGCGCTTACTGACGCTGAAGTGCTTGCACTTACTGAGACAGATTGGCTTGCGCTCACTGACGCAGAGGTGCTCGCACTTGTTGAAACAGATTCGCTACTGCTTACGGATGCAGAGGCACTTGCACTTGTTGAAACAGACTGGCTTGTGCTTACTGATGCCGAAGTGCTCGCACTTACTGAGACAGATTGGCTAGAGCTTACTGAAACCGAAGCACTCTCGCTCGCTGAGATTGACTGACTAGAGCTTACTGAAACCGAAGCACTTGCACTTACTGAGACTGACTGACTAGAGCTTGCTGAAACCGAAGCACTTTCGCTCGCTGAGACTGATTGACTGGCGCTCAATGAGGCTGCACTTTGGCTAGTTGACACAGACTGGCTCGCACTCACCGAGTTCGAAACACTATTGCTCGCTGAAAGAGAACGGCTGGCACTCAGCGAAACTGAGACACTCTTGCTCAAGGACACCGATTGGCTGCCACTCAATGAAGTTAAAGCGCTCTTGCTCAACGAAACGGATTGACTGGCGCTCAATGAGGCTGCACTTTGGCTAGTTGACACAGACTGGCTCGCACTCACCGAGTTCGAAACACTATTGCTCGCTGAAAGAGAACGGCTGGCACTCAGCGAAACTGAGACACTTTTGCTCAAGGACACTGATTGGCTACCACTCAATGAAGTTGAAGCGCTCTTACTCAATGAAACGGATTGACTGGCGCTCAATGAAGCGGTGCTCTGACTCACTGAGACAGACTGGCTACCGCTAACCGAGCCAGAAACACTATTGCTCGCTGAAACCGATCGGCTGGCGCTCATCGATGTCGATTGGCTATTGCGCAAGGAAGTAGACAAGCTCTGGCTAGCAGAAACTGAACGGCTGGCGCTCAATGAAGCAGCGCTCTGACTCGCTGAGACAGACTGACTACCGCTTACTGAGGCCGAAACACTATTTCTCGCTGAAACCGAGCGGCTGGCGCTCATCGATGCCGATTGGCTATTGCGCAAGGAAGTAGACAAGCTCTGGCTAGCAGAAACTGAACGGCTGGCGCTCGTTGAAGCCGACGCACTCGCTGATGTACTAGCACTTACTGAGGCACTGGTTGAGGCAGACGCACTTGCTGACATTCTTGCTGATACTGAGGCACTTGTCGAAGCAGATACACTCGCTGATGTACTAGCACTTACTGATGCACTGGTTGACTGTCTTTGACTTAGACTAGTTGAAGCACTGCTACTCTTATACTCACTATCAGAAAGTTTTACAGTGAACGTATCCGTAGTCTTATCTTTATAGATAATGGTAACTGTTCCATTGTTACTAATAGTAAAGGAATCAATACGTTTTTCCTGCTTATTGTTTAGTTTCTCAACAGCCGCCAATATACGAGTTTTTTCTTGAGGTTTTAATTGAGAAACACTCTCTACCTGGAAGGTTTCAGTCGGTGCTACCCCTTCCATAATATCTGTCAGCCTACCTTGCACAATACGGACATTGCCCGGTGAATCATTTCCTGCACTATTACTATTACCAGCCTTATCCGTTGCTACTGCATTGCGTTGCCAGCTATTTCTACCATTTTTATCATACTCTAGATTATCATTCAAATGAGCTCTTACAGTAATACGGGCTGGACTAGCAGTAGTCGCTGTGATATTCCCCGTTAAATGCTCTACAGTTCCCGTCCCATATTTATTATCTTCAAAGAAATTACTTCCAAGGGCTGAGCCATTTGCATCTGCATTTGAAACGATCTTAAATTCTGATAATTGCCCGCTATTATCTGTAGCAGTGAAATTAATTTGAATATCATCTCCTGCGTACACAATATAGTTGCCATTTACAGGGGTCAGGGCTTGACCATTACGAGTCACCGTCGCACTTGGAACTGGAACAGCATCCACATTAGCTGGGATAACATTTGTAGTATTATCACGGTAGGTAATGGTAATATTCCCATTTTCAGCTACCGAAATCGTTCCAGTTACGCCATCTTTCGTAAAATCACTACCAGATAAAAGCGACTGGTTTTTTTCTTTAAATTTTTCAAGTACTTGATTGCGTTCACTTACAGTCAAAGAAGAGGGATTCTTAACAATAACGGTATCCCCACTAACTGGGTTGTTTCGTTCATTAAATCCCTTAATATGGAAATTCGTACGTGCTGTAGCAGTCTGACCATGAATATCTGTTACTGTATATTCCAGAACATAGGTACCAGGCTTATAGGGTTTCCAAGTTCTGTTTTCACGACCCACTGTCCCTATTATGTCAATGGTGTATGACCTTTGGGCACCTATTTGTCTCCCCGATTGATCATAGATATATAGATCTCCAAATACCCCTTTCTTGTTAGTTGGATAGTTCGGTGCATTTAAACCTGTAATAATAGCATTGGATGGGGAGCCCGTGATTTTAGCCATCCCTTGATCATCATTCAGCCTTATCTGAAAATTATTGACTGCTTCATCATTATAAATTGTGATAGTGGATGGCATAGAAATCGTAGGTGGTTTAGAGGCTGCACGTGAGTGTGCCCCTCTAGCAATTTCTGCCCCATTTCGTGCATCACGCACACCAGAATTAGCCGCCAACACAGCATTGACAATCGAATTACGCGCTGAAGTAGCTTTTTGCACTACTGTTGTTAAATCACTAGTTGGATCAGCGAGGGCTTTTTCAATTTCTGTTACTGCAGCATTGGCCTTAGCAAGAGCTGAATCCGTATTTGGTAAATCAACCGCTTTTGCTAGATAGTCACCTATTTCAGCTGAAAGATTGGTCAACTTCCTACGGTTTTCTTCTTGTTGTTTAGCAGTGACTTCTGAAGATGCTATTGCAACCGCAGCAGCTTCAATTAAGCTAGTTGTGACAGAAGTTGATTGAACTCCACTAACACTATTCTTACCAGTAATTTCAGTTATTTTTAATTCAGCAGAAGCACTGACAGACTCTTTTGGTGAAGTGGTCACGGTCTTATCTACCGTTTGACTCTTCTCAGCTTGTTTGAGCGCATCCTTGCCTTGGGCTTGGTTTTTGTCCACCACTATTCCAGCGGCTAGGTTATTGCTGGTTGCTAGAGCTTGGCTATTGCTCAAAGTAGTGCTAGCTAAACTTTGTCCTGCACCAGATGAAATAAAGCTGTCGGCAACATTGACCTTGATATCCAGCGATGCAGAAGTAGAAGCTGAGGCAGAGGTATCAGCTGATGCACTGGCTAAGGCTTTGTCCTGCTCTAAAGAACCTGCGTTGTTAGCACTTTCTAGCTTAGCAGGTGCTTTGCTCTCGGATACCTTTGTAGCAGACTCAGCACTCACTGACTTACTAGTCAAGCTTGAATTGCTAGTCAAGACTGAACTACTAGCAGATACAGACTGGCTGACAGAAGCTGAGCTACTAGCCGAAACTGATTGACTGATTGATTGACTTACAGACTGGCTAATCGAGAGGCTAAGAGACACTGACTCACTTGTAGAGATAGAAGTGCTGACTGATTGTTCAACCGAAATAGAAGCTGATTCAGAGGCTTGTTCTGCTTTTGCTTTTTGCATTTCTGCTTGCGCTTGTGCAATAATCGAATTAGTACTTGCTTCTGCCGCTTCCTCACTGTCCTTGACTTCAGCTGAAATGACAGCTTTGTCTGTATATTCAGATGTTTCATCCGCATAGACAGACTGCTCCTGAGTCACCATCAAGCCTGCCGCTCCAGCAGCTAATATCCCTCCCAGACCTGCAAGAGTATTAAGGCTCAGATGGTCGTGATCAAGCTCTTCAGTATCTGACAAGCTGCTTGAGACAACTTCTCCCATTCCACCGATACGAAAGAGATCGAGTTGAGAATTTGAAGCTTTTACCCAATTTTTCCCAGACTTATAGAGCTTGTACCGCTTCTTTTCGTCAATAATCTCGAAATCCTTGTTATATTTCTTACTTCGAAACATCGTTTTCCTTTCCTTTTTCAACATGCCAGCCTTTGTTAATCTCATGACCATTAGCAAAGAAACCGACTTATTGCGTGCTATAGTTTATAAGCAAAAATACACACTTTTAACATTTTTATGCTAGGTGTCCTAATGCTCCAGATAGTATTTTAACAAAAATAAGACAAGAATTCAATCTATTGGAATCTTTATTTATTGACAATAAGCTTGATAACTCAAGCTATCTTGAGTTATCTATATTAACCTAGAGATTTAAACTATAGATTATTATAAGAAATAACAATACGTAACTATTTATACAAAAAAGTTAGACAGCCTGTCCGAGATACATGACCTCAGACCCGTCTAACTTTTTTATTATATGTTATTATGAATTAGCCAGAAAGATGTTTAGTAATCCAAATCATCCGCATAACCAGCTCCATTTCCTACAAAGTAGCCTGTCTTACAGTTCATACTAAATAGGTAAGTACCGTCTGGTTTAAAAAGATTATAGTAGCCATTTCCCTTGATAATATTAACTTTTTCAAGGATAAACTGGTCTCCTGTGATATAACCACGTTCGCGAGACACCTTGAGGATTGTTTCCAAGACATCTGGATTGAAGGTCCAAGCAGGATTGTTCACATCATCAATCGCAGCTTGATTGTAAGGCACACGGCTAAGGTGGCGCTGGAGGTTAACTCCTGCACTTGGCAGTCCGATACCAGTTTCTGCATTTCTAATACCACTAGGGTCACTAGGCGCAGGATTAACAGCTGGCGGCGTTGATGGTGCGGCTGGTGCTGTTGGTGTTGTTGATGGCGCTGACGGTTCCACTGTTGGACTAGGCGCCGGTGCTGGTAACTGTTGACTGCGTCCTTGAGCAATAGCTGCTTTCAAGACTTCATCTAACTTGTTATTGCCTGTCGATACATCTGGAAGATTGGCATTTTCTTTCACTTGGGCATCCGTCTTCAGTAGACCATCAACAATAGCGCCTGTGTTAAATTGTGAATTGACACTTTGGATAGCAGAAATTTGCTTGACAAGGTCATCATATTTCTTCTTAGCAGCTGTATATTCTGAGCTGCCAGTTAAGACATCCAACTTAGCCTTCAACTTGTCCAAATCACCAAATTTGTCATTTTTGATAGCTGTCTGGCTGTCGTCAGTAAAGAAGCTAGCATAAAGCTCTTCAAATTCTTTAGCAGCCTCTTTCTTAGCTTCGCTAGAGCTTGTAGATTTCTTTTTGCTAGAAGAAACTGTCGAGCTGGTATTATCTGTCGACTTATGACTGCCTCGTCCCTGATAAAAATACAGGGTGGTTCCAGCAGCAAGCGCTACAAGTCCCAAAGCCGAATAGAGGAAGCCCTTCTTCTTGTAGAAAGGCGCTGACTCGTCCTCATCTTCGTCCTCAAATACTGTTGGAACTGGTTTCGATACTGGCTTGGTTGCTGGGATGATTGGCGCTTCCGCTGCAACTGTTAGCGTTGGCTGTGCGGTCGCTTTGTCCTCTTTCTTTTCAACTCTAGCTGGTTCTACTGAAGGCAAGGCCACATTTGCAGGCTTTTCCTTCTCCTTAGCCTGACTTTGAAGCTGTTTGATTGTCTCCTGTATCAGAGCTTCTTTTTGTTGCGCCAGCTCTTCCATGATCCGCAGCTTCTTGGTTTCAAATTTCCCTGCCTCGATTTCGTCTCGGTGCTGCTTGATGTATTTATCAAGGATGTTGTCTTCTTCTGTCACACCCGCTTCAACTTCCTCATTTTTTCGAGCAACCTGACCGACCGTCATTTCTTTAGCATCTTCTAAGTCAAGAATTGTTTCTTTTGGCTCTTGCTCTGTTGCCATCTTTTCTTCTTTACTCACAGTATTTCCTTTCTAATCCAGTTGTCTTTTGACCCTTTGGCCAAAGTATTGATATAAGTCCACTTTCAAAGTACCGTTGTAGAGTTTTCGTTTTTTGTCCGCCTGACTGCCGTATTTGGCTTCAAAGGCCTCGTCGCTGGTCAAGATAAATTTACTCCAGGTCTTCAAGGGAGCAAAGGTTTCTCCCATTTCTTGATAGAGCTTGGTCACCGCATCATCGTCCAACAAACGCTCGCCATAAGGCGGATTGGAGATAATAACTCCATTGATTTTTTCCGTATGAAGGTCTTGCAGCCGCATTTGCTTAAAGTGAATCTGGTCAGCAACGCCGGCTTCTTCCGCATTTTTCTTGGCAATCTCTACCAGACGAGCATCCAAGTCAGAACCCGAAATATCTAGTTGGATGTCTTGGTCAATCTGAGACAGAGCTTCTGCCCGAAGCTGACGCACCAAATCCTTATCTACCCAATTCCAATCTTCAAAAGCAAAGGAACGATGTAAACCTGGTGCCATCTTCATCCCAATCATAGCTGCTTCGATACAGAAAGTTCCTGATCCGCAAGTCGGGTCAATCAAGGGTTTGTCTGGATACCAGTTTGACAAAAGTAAAATCGCAGCTGCCATATTTTCCTTGATTGGCGCTCCGCCTTTTTCTGTCCGATAGCCACGTTTGAACAAGCTAGAGCCACTGGTATCAATCATGACTGTCACAAGATCTTTTAAAATGGAAACTTCAATCTTAAACTCTGCTCCATTTTCCTGCAAGGGGACACCTTCTGGACGAGCATAATACTTTTGCAGTTTTTTTACAACTGCTTTTTTTGAAATAGCTTGAACACTAGGCTCATTATGCAGTTTTGACTTGACGCATTTAGCCTTAGAAATGGGAAATTTGGCACCTAAGGGCAGATAATTTTCCCAGTCCAAAGCAAAGACACCTTGAAAAAGTTCTTCAAATGTTTTGGCTGGAAAGGTGCCCACAACAATCTTGATCCGATCTGCTGAGCGCAGCCAGAGATTGGTTTGAATAATAGTTTTGACATCGCCGTTAAAGCGAACGCGACCATTTTCAACCTGACAGTCTATGCCCAAATCCCGAATTTCACGGCCGACCACGGCTTCCAGACCTGCCGCCGCTGTAGCAATTAAATTAAATTTTTCTTTCATTCTTTCTTACTCTATCACTATCCGCTGGGCCACACCGTTAAAAACTGGCCCCAGCTAGAAAGCAGAATGTTCTTGCTTGGCTCCTCTTTTTGAGAAAAACCTTGCTTTCCTATTTTGTCCCTTACAGCAATCTTCTGTCCAAGGGGCTCTATATCTTAATCAAAAAGCTAGCATACGCTAGCTAACCTATGTGCAATTTTCTATAAGCCATGTTTTGTTCCAGAAATGACTAGGTACCATCTCCTTCGATAATCATCTGTCTACTGTTTCCAGTCAGAATGCTATGTTCGTTTCCACGCATTCCGTGCCCCGACCAAAGTTTGGGTTGCTAGCTTGAGGGGTTTACCGCGTTCCACTTCTTCTGTTTCCAGAAGAACTACGTCACTGTGGCACTTTCAGACCTATTCAGACCTATCTAAAGACTTAGCCTTTTCAGTCGCCGTAACGGATTGCTCCGTCCCTAGGCTTATTGTTTCGCCTAGCACAAACACTACCAGCATCACAGCCGGTGCTAGCATGGACTTTCCTCATGAAAATATCAAATCTTCACGCGATTATCCAAAAATTGCACTCTACAAAATTATTGCTCTTCATTGTCCAGAATTTGCTTGCCAAAAACTTCCTTTTCCAAACGGCTTAAGCGTTTCAAAATATCGAAGTTAGTCGCTGTTCCCATCTGTGGCATCTCAATCGTTGGTTGAGCTGGCTGACTAGGAGCCGAAGGAGTATCAGTCGCTTGATTAGATACTTGTTCTTTGAGAATATTAATCTCCTCACGCAACTCCTTTACCAAAGCTGCATAAGTTTCATAATCCTTGATCACATCATCCAAAAATTCATCCACTTCAGCTTTGCTATATCCTCGCACTTCGCGCTTAAAATCTTGATCAAAAATATCTTTTGCCGTATAAATAATACTCGCCATGCTCTCGCTCCAATCTAGTTTATCATATCCAATTATATACGAAAGCACCTATAAAAAGCAAGATTTATACCCTACTTTTCCGAAAAAATTTCTGCAACCTCATTCAGGTCATCAAATGTTAATTTTTTGATAAAATACTGTTCTTGAGTTTTCATCTCCCTGTAAAGATACTTAAGATTGGTCTCATTTTCCTCATCGTAAAATAGATAAGCTCCATCTGTATTTTGAAGCAGAAATTGGTTGTATTCACGAAACTGACTCGGATTTTGATAGCTAGGATAGGCATATTTAACGAAATCTACTTGTTTAAAATCCGCTAGTTTGGCCTGATTTCCTTCGTTCCAATTCTTTCCTTGATCTTCAAAAAGAAAAATCGTAGCAAGCTTAAAATTATAATCTTTTCTTAATTCCCGAGCAACTTCCAAAACCCAAGTTTCAAAACCTAGATTCCCCGTAAAGATGAGCCACTCCAATCCTTCATCCAGTAAGCGCTGTAAATCCCGTCTGACCGCCTCTTTGATGATTTTGATTCGCATGTCTTTTTCATTCATAATGCCAAGTTCAAAAGCCTTGTAACCTACAATTAACAGACTTGTCATTTATTCTCCCTCAAATAATATTTTTATGATATAATAGAGTGATGTTATTGTACCAATAAGGAGTTTTATGGTCAACTACCCTCACAAGCTAAAAATAAAAAGTAAATTAGCCCATCCAAGTTCAAAGACGGCTGTTAACTTTGCCAATCGTGGGATGTCTTTTGAGAAGATGATCAACGAATCCAACAACTACTACTTGAGTAGGGGACTCGCTGTCATTCATAAGAAGCCAACACCCGTTCAGATTGTCAAGGTGGACTATCCGCAACGCAGTCGCGCAAAGATTGTGGAAGCCTACTTTCGACAGGCATCCACGACTGATTATTCTGGTGTTTTTAAGGGACATTATATTGATTTTGAAGCCAAGGAAACACGGCAAAAAACAGCCATGCCCTTGAAAAATTTCCATCCACACCAGATTGAACATATGGAAGCTGTCCTTCAGCAAAAAGGAATCTGTTTTGTCTTACTTCATTTCTCCAGCTTACGGGAGACCTATCTACTTCCGGCATCTTATTTGATTAGATTTTATAAGATGGATAAAGGCGGAAAATCCCTCCCTTTATCTTACATTCAAGAACATGGATTTTCAATCGAAACAAAGCAATTTCCAAGCATCCCTTACCTTGAAATTATCGAACAAAAACTACTAGGTGGTATCACAAATGAATAAACAAACCCTTTTGCAAGCCTTAAAATATCTTGCAACTGCCCTCTTATCTCTCTTTATCATTGGAGCTGTGACTGGCGCTCTTGTTTTTGCTTTTTATGCTGCCAAGGCTCCTACCCTCTCTGAGAAGGATCTTGTCGCAACTACCTCAAGTAAAATTTACGACAGCGATAGTAATCTGATTGCTGACCTTGGTTCTGAAAAGCGGGTCAATACATCAACAGACCAGATTCCCACACAGCTGGTAGATGCTATCGTTGCGATTGAGGACCACCGCTTCTTTAATCACCGTGGGGTCGATTTTATTCGGATAGGCGGAGCCCTCCTGAGTAATCTTCGAGGAGGCGGACGTCAAGGGGGATCTACCTTAACCCAGCAGTTGATCAAGCTGACTTATTTCTCTACTTCCTCAGCAGATGCTACCCTTTCTCGGAAAATTCAGGAAGCATGGTTGGCGACCCAACTCGAGCGTAAGGCTACCAAGCAAGAGATTCTGACCTACTACGTCAACAAGGTCTACATGTCCAACGGGAATTACGGGATGCAGACAGCTTCCCAAAGTTACTATGGCAAAGATTTGAAAGATTTGACTCTTCCTCAGATTGCCCTGCTTGCAGGAATGCCTCAGGCTCCCAACCAATACGACCCTTACACAAATCCAGAAGCGGCCACTGAACGCCGTAATCTCGTATTATCTGAAATGTATGAACTCAAGTACATCTCCCCAGAGCAATACGAACAAGCTATCAATACACCAGTCACAGACGGCTTACAAAGTCTGAAAAGCTCAGCTAGCTATCCTGCTTATATGGATAACTACTTGAAAGAAGTCATTGAGCAGGTGGAAGAAGAAACAGGCTACAATGTCCTCACGACTGGTATGGAAGTTTATACCAACGTTAATACCGAAGCCCAGAAGAAATTGTGGGATATCTACAATACTGAAGACTATGTTGCTTACCCAGACGATGAATTGCAAGTGGCATCAACCGTTATGGATGTTACCAACGGGAAAGTCATTGCTCAACTGGGTGCTCGCCATCAGTCTTCCAACGTTTCTTTTGGTACTAACCAAGCAGTCGAAACAAATCGCGACTGGGGTTCTACCATGAAACCAATCACTGACTATGCCCCAGCTTTAGAATACAATGTTTTCACTTCTACCGCTGCCTCCATCCAAGACGCTCCTTACTATTTCCCTGGAACATCCACTCCAGTCTATAACTGGGATAAACGTTATTTTGGCTGGATTACCATCCAATATGCCATCCAAGAATCTCGTAACGTCCCAGCCGTCAAATCGTTGGAAGAAGTCGGATTGGATAATTCCTTGAAATTCCTCAACGGTCTTGGCATCAATTATCCTGAAATGCACTATTCTAATGCCATTTCAAGTAATACAAGCAAGGCTGGCAACCAATACGGAGCAAGTAGTGAAAAGATGGCTGCTGCTTACGCTGCCTTTGCTAATGGCGGAACTTATTACAAACCACAATATGTCAACCGAGTTGTCTTTAGCGATGGAACAGAAAAAGTCTTTTCAAATGGTGGTTCAAAAGCCATGAAGGAAACGACAGCCTACATGATGACAGACATGATGAAGACCGTTCTTCAGTCTGGAACTGGTACTAATGCTGCCATTCCAGGTGTCTATCAAGCAGGTAAAACTGGTACTTCCAATTATGCAGATGATGAACTTGATAAGCTAACCAAACCTTACTACTATTCTAGCATTGTCACACCAGATGAGCTGTTTGTCGGCTACACACCACAATACTCTATGGCTGTTTGGACCGGTTATTCAAACCGCCTCACTCCCGTTCTAGACGATGGAGTTAAGGTGGCAACCGATGTTTATCGTTCTATGATGCACTATTTGACTGGCTACAGCAATGAAGACTGGACACCACCTAGTGGACTTTTCCGTAGCGGATCTTACCTCTATCTCAATGGTACTTCAACCTACAACCGCGCTTATACCCAGCAGTATTCCAGCTCGACTTCTGAATCAAGTTCAGAATCTTCAAGTCAAAGCTCAAGCGAATCCAGCGAAGAAGACAGTACTAGCAACTCTAATTCCCAAACAAGTTCAACTAGTTCTGGAACAACCAACAGCACATCTAGTTCTAACCAAGGAGCTGAACATCGCTAAAGCAAAAAAGAGAGTGGGACAGAAATCGGTAATTCGTTAGAATTCGATTTCGTCGTCCCACCTCCGCACAGTTGAGTGGGCTCTACTACTGCGTCTTGCTCGATAATCCAAAGACAATTGAGAGGCTAGGACTTTTGAACTGCACCCCAAAAGTTAGACAGAAAAAAATCTAACTTAGCCGACCTGACACATAGCAGTTTAGTTATTAGGGTTAATATTAGCGAGCCAATTCGTTTGGCTCGCTTTTTTCGTTGTTTAGTTTTCCGATAAAATTATAATAAATGTCAATCTGAATAATGCGATTGCGCTTCGTGCCAGCTGGTTTATGGATCACAATCTTGTCAATCAGCTCATTCACTATTTCAATGGTTAATTCTGGAAGCTCTGTATATTTGGAAATTCTCGCCATAAACTTGGAGATATTAAGGCTATCTTCTTGCTGTTTGGTGAGTTTTTCGGTTAAGTCAGAAATGGAAACTTGAAGCTGTTTCTGTTCTTTTTCATAGCTCCGACTTAATTTTACAAAGCGTTCATCTGAAATTTTACCAAGTAGATTATCTTCATAAAGCTTCTGAATGATGCCGTCAATCTCTTTAAAGCGATGCTCATCTTTTTGGAGTTGCTGGCGCTGACGTTTATTGTCTTTGCTGAATTGAGCTTGGCTTTGTTGCTCTAGCTTCTTCAAAAAGGCATCTTGGTCTAATTGGCACTCGTGGATCGTTTGACGGAGTTTATCGCTTACAATCTCAATCAGGGCGGATTTTTGAATGTAATGCAGATTTTCGCAACCATCAATCGGCTTACGGTAACCAGAACACTTGTAGTGGTCGTGGTTAAGTCCGTTTTTCTCTTGTGGGCAAAAATAATGTTTTCGCCCACAAGTTCCACAAAAAACTAACCCCGCAAACAAGTTTTCATGACCAGCCCGATTTTTATACCGTTGATTAGACCGCTTGTGGCTCCTCATCTTCTGAACAATATCGAAAGTTTCTTGGTCGATAATCGCTTCATGTGTATTCTTGAAAACTAACCAATCCTCCTTCAGGTTATCCACCTTACGCTTGTCTTTATAAGATTTTGTCCGTGTTCGAAGATTGACAGTATGTCCAAGATATTCTTCACGCCCTAAGATAGCGCTTAGGGTTTCTCGCGTCCAAAAATAAGGCAAAGTTTCCACATTTGGACTGGAAGAAATAGACTTTAAACCTATTTCGATTCGGTGGCGGTCTGGCTTGAAAATCCTGTCATTTTCTAACCCTTTCGCAATCTCCGAGAGACTTTTTCCGTTTTTCGCTTCCTTAAAAATCCGCTTCACAACTTCACTGGCAACAGGGTCGATAATCCAGTTTTTAGGATTGTTGGAGTCTTTGAGGTAGCCATACGGTGGATTTACTGTGACACGCTCGCCAGCTCTCGCTTTAGATTGCACAACCGCTCGAATCTTCTTGCTTGTATCCGCCGCATACATTTCGTCCATTAAACTCTTGATTGGTAAGAAAATGGAGTTGCTCTCATTAGGCTTATTCGAATCTACGCCATCGTTCAAGGCGATAAATCGGACATCGAAACTTGGAAAAGTAATTTCCGTTAGTTGACCAACCTTGATGTAAGAGCGCCCCAAACGGCTTAAATCCTTAACGACGAAGTTTGAAACTTGTCGATTTTCCACCAATCTAAGAGCTTCTGAAATAGCTGGACGGTCAAAATTTGTGCCACTAAAGCCATCATCGACAAACAAGATAGGATTAGGGAGATTTTCTCTTGTAACTACATCAAGCAGAATTTTCTTCTGATTGATAATTGAGTTACTATCTCCATCCAGTCCATCGTCTTGGCTCAAACGACAATAAACCACCGTTATATTTGAAACTTTCGAAGTATCTACTTGTCTATAATCTGAAATTGTCAAAGTTCTGTTCATGTGTTTTTCTCCTTTTGGAGTTCACACACCTTATATTCCTATTATACCATTTTTACTACTGTTAAAGCAGTGATTTATCGCTTAAAATCAACCTTTCTAGGACATTTTCAAGATTACGATTTCCAGTAAAGCGGTGACGGATTAAGTAAGTCGTTCGACCAATTCGACAAATTTCATCGGCGGTGCGTGAGGGCTGGTTTGAGTCTCTATCTTGATTCTTCTGGTTCATGATTTATTCCTCCCTTGATATAATCTGGGTATTCTTCAAGCGTTATGACAGTGAACAGTTCCCAAAAGTTATATAGTTCTTTTTGAATTGCTTTCGAAATCGCCAGCTTTCGCTTGTCATCTGGTACAACCCACAAAACATAGGGGAAGACTTCCTTTTGTCGTTGTTCAATACCTGACCGATAATATTCAATATATTTCTTGCAAGTATTTACAACGCGCGCAAGACTTTCCGTGCTTCGGTCTATTTCCAGAAAATAATGGTCTTCGTAGTCGTGATTAACCAGCTCCAAATAAGCATCGGGCTTTAGAGTTCTACCTATACTAGAAAGTTTTTGGTAGCTGCGCCAAGAGTTCGGCTCAAAGGAAAAGATTTCAAGCGACAGTTTTTCTGAATCTCGAACGGCCTCCAGCGTCTCAATAAAAACTTCCGTAATCGCCAAAGTATGTTCAACGTGGTGCTGAGTTGGCTCATATTGATTTTTATAACGTAATGTGATACTGTCATCTTGACTTTTAAGGAGCTTTAGCCCTTGAAAAGTAATTTGCCAGACATAAGAAGCAGAGCCACGGCGTGCGCCACCAATTCGCCGTTTTAAGTGTGAAACCAATCCAGCTTTCTTCAGACTTTGAAGCGCAAAATTAGTTCGGCGAATAGCAGTGTCAGCTCTCACGCTACTGGCAAAAAATAATCTTGCTAATTGATTGGTGGTCGCAAATCTTGCTTGACTCAAAAAGTAAAGAATTTGCGTATCTTCATTTGTTAATTGATTCCATTTCATCTGTTTTGTTCTCCATTAAATTTAAAGGTGTGCTTTCCGCAAAATGTGCTTAGTTACGGAGTAAGTCGTGTGAGTAAAAATCCTGAAAACCTTTATTTGTCAGGGGTAGAAGATTTTTCTTCATCAACACGATTCGAAGAGCGATTGGAACACTTTTTGCGCCCTAAATCTGTTAATTTTTGGTTAGAATTTTCATTTTTCGAAGAAGATTTTTTAAAAATGTAGTTTTCGAATTGGCTTTCAATTTTTGAAATATCTTGTCCGTATCGGCTCAAGCTATTCAAAAATAGCACACGACTATCTCTAATTTTTGGTTTAGGTGGGTAGGTCTTACCGATAAGCCAGCGGTAGGTGTTAGGAGAGATTTCTGTTCTAATATATGCCCAAAATGGTGGTAAGCTGTAAAAATCTTCTTTATCAATCTCCAGAGTATATTTTGCCATTTCGCGAGCTTCATCAAGATTTAAGCCAAAAACAATTTTATTCGCAACATTAGATTCAATTCCAGCTTTTAACTGGGGTGACATCTGGGCGAGGTGTTGGAAGCCGATATTCCAGCCAACATTAAATTGGCGAGATTGGGAAAGTGCTTCATCTAAGTTAGAATTGGGGATTCCTAAGAAACTCGGTGTCTCATCAATATAGATAAAGACTGACTGGCGTTTGCTTGGCTCAACTGACGACTGGCGCAAAATTAACATCCAGAGCATTGAAGTGACTAGGCTACCAATTAGTTTCGCAGACTCTGAACCAATCACGGCTTTATTAAGGGGAATCAATACAATCTTTCTAGATTGAAAAATTTCCACTAAACTAAAACTAGGTTTACTTTGTCCAAGCATAGCTCGAAGTTGCGGGCGAAGCAAAAACTGTCGGAATTTATTCAAAATGGGGTTTAACATCTGGTGACGTTGGGCTTCACTGAGTAGCTCAAACCAGTCCCAGAAACTTTCCAGCCCGATTGGGTCTTTTAACTCTCTTAATAGTTTGTTTCGAAAGGACTGATTAGTGAGCAAACTTGGCAACATCACTAAAGAGGTGTTTGGAATGCGCGCCAGAGTTAGAAAACTATGTGATAGAATATCCAGTGAGTAAATTCCAAAATGTTCAGGATAAAGTCCTTTAAATAGCTCCAACAGATAGTCTGCAATAACTTCTGGCTCAATACCATATTTAGTTAGCTCAAAAGGGTTTATACCAACAACTCGTTTGGCAGTTGGCGAGATGACTACTATATCTTCATCGTGCTCAGCTGGTGTGCGTTCTAACAATTCATGAGTGAGTTGACCTTTGGCATCCACCACAACTACACTATGATGTTTAGATTTTATATCTGATAAAATCAAGTGACTCATGGCAGTAGTTTTCCCGCAACCTGTTGAGCCAAGAAAGACAGTATGTTTCTTGCCAGCCTGAGCTGAAATCTGAATTGGTCTGGATTCAGCTTCAATAGTTTGCGCTAGACTTCTCGTTTTATTTCGATTTAGGTTATAGCCCAGGGGTGGTGTCACTAATTTGGGGTGAACGTTAGGAATACCAGCTATCTGTTCTTCGCCAGTTGGTAATAGCAGAAAACAAGCAAGATCTGAGATTGCCAAACTGTAAGGATAAGACCAAGGCGGTTGTGCATGGTTGAATCCCTGAACGTGCAAAGGTTTTAGCTCAATGGTAGCTGTAGTTTCTAACATCCTAAAGCTACTCAACAAGCTCGCAAAAAACTCTTTGGCTCGTAAAATACTGCGCGAACTGACACCAAGTCTGATTTCACACTTAAAAGTAGATTGGTTCAATTTTTGTTTCATCAACTTTTTTGAATTTTCGGAAAGTTCAGGAATATTATTTGTAATCACTTGATACCACTTGGCAGATAAATTCGGCAGGTCTTTTGGCTGTGGACGAGGTGGTGAACCTGTGCCTATCACTAGCTGAACCGTTACTGCCTCATCTGGCTGGAGTATTTTTGCCAGAGATAAACTGGAACGAATCATATTCTCCACTGAATCCGTTTTAAGAGCATAATGGGATTGTTTGATTCTTACTAGACGAGCGCTAGACATCACTTCACGTTTAGGAGCTTTCGAAAACTGAATCTTACGGTGTGATTGAATTAACTGGTGGATATACGGTCGGTCTTGATCTTCTGCTCCCAATAAATAGCGCACCTTATTTTGTTTGATTCGAATTTCAAAGATTACGGCTTTACGGCGACTTAACCCGACAAGTTGTCCCAGCATAGCTTTGACATCATCTATCTCAAACGGTCGCTGCCAGTGAAACTCGCTCCAAGATAAGGCTTCGAACTTCCGTCTCATTTTTACCTCCATTCTTTAGATTTAATAATCCGAAAGGTAAACCAGCCAACGAAGATGAGGATAGCTCCTAAAAATAAGACTTGCCAAACTTCCATTAGAAGTTTAACCGCCCAGTTGACTAGCCAAGCGCAGGCAAAAAATCCTAAGATATAAACCAATATTTTCTTCATTCGGCTGATCTCCTTTCTGATGCCAGTTATACAAGAAAACTAGGTAAAAGTTAAATTTCACTTACCTCAGTTTTTGAAGCGATTGGAATGATTTTTAGACCTCAAAACAGTAGTATATTTCAACATATTTTGTCCTTTTGTCTAGTTCAAATAAGGCTAAAACTTACGTTGTTTAAACAATTCTTTCTGGGCGATTAGGTAGGCTTCTTGAATTTCTTGGCGGCGCTGGAGGAACTCCGCCAAAGCCTGTTCTTCTGGTGCTGTATCATCTTCTTCATCTAGAAAATCCCAAATCGAAACTAGCAAATACGAAGTTACAAAAATAATGGAAAGAATAAGAAAGATATTCATCATAAGTCTCCTATTTTAATTTCTCAGTAGTGTAGTGAGTAAATGCTCGAATAACATAATCTGTATAAGCCAGTGCTTCAGGATTGTTCTTAATAATTTCAGCTTGAATTAAAGCAAGATTGCCGATTTTAAAAAGAATATCTGAAGCTAAGAGCTCCTGTGCTTGAGTGCTAGCCATCTTATGACTAAGCTCTTTAGCAACTGCTAACTGATACGGATTTGCGATTTGAGCCAAAGCCGTCTCTTTAGTTGATTTTTGTAGTAAATTCATGAGATTTCTCCTTTAATTTTGATATAATTGTTTTAAGTTAGCTAACTTATGGCTTTATTATAGAAAAGTCCAAGCGGGATTTGTTGCCAATAATTGTGCTAAAATCTTGCCAGTTTCGGAGGTGCTTGATGTTTGACATTCCTGGTCTGTTTTCTATTATTTTAAAACACGCCAATAAAACTGTTTGGTCTGATAGAAAGAAAGTTAGCGTGGGCTTGTCGCTCGTCTTACACGAAGACTCTTTGGCTTATCTATCGGATACAACCTTTAATAAATTGTTTACAGGCCAAAATAAAGGACGAACCCTTTACGGGATCGTCCAAGATGAGATAATAGAAAAAGGCTTTTCCAGCTACATCTTTCAAGCTGAGAAGCGATTAAGCGACACCAATTATAAAGAAAATAAGTTCTTGTTGGCTGATGTTTTAGAGGATTTTTTTGAACTAATAAAAGAATCGCAAAATCTGCCAAAGTCTGTTTTATTAGGTTTGAAACAGTCTTATAAGCTCAATCACCAAGGCCGACCTTATCTTTTTCTGGCTGAGTGTTTATTTTATGCTTTAGCTTGCCAGCACAACAAACAGCAACAATACATTGAGCCAGATTTTAGCCAAGAAACAGAAGTTGTCTCAAAACCATTAGAAGAGCTTGTGGCACGAGCTAACGGTTATTCGAAGCGCATTACTCAAGACTTAAACCGTTTTTCAGAAGAAGAACTTCAACTGTTCAAAAAAATAGCACCTTTTACTTTTTATGACAATTCTTTTGATGAGTTTTCGGGCGAAGCTGTTTTAGATCACTACTTAATCTCACACGCTGATTTTTTAGATTTGTTTACTAAATATGGTGTTAAAGGCAATGAAGTTTCACGCCTAATTGAATATGGTTTAATTTCTGGTGGTGGTAGACATGAGATAATTGTGGAAAAAGGAGAACTATCTGGCTTCCAGAATGATAACCTAGTTCTAACTTTCACCACTGAATCCGACGAAAGAATAACTTTTGAATACAGTGCCTTCCACCTAACGGATACCGCCAAAGCCCTGATTGAGATTTTGGAGATTGAAACTAATGATGAGTTTTTTAGGGAGTTGGGAGAGGAGTTTAAAAATAAAGTTAGAGGATTACCTATTGATATAGAAATATTGGGCGTGGCTGAGTTTTAATTGAAATGGCATTTTTTATTTAGTCGGGAGAATTGCCTAAAAGATAATTTTCTGAAAATTATAAGTTTTTCTCTAGACTATAATTATTTTTTGTGATATACTTCATAAAGTAGCTTTTAGGGGAAGTATAATAAATATGCTTAGCAGGAAAATAGAAAAGCCAGTAAAAGGTTGATGATACTGGCTTACTAGCTCTCTGACGTCTCTAGGCGCTCTGAGGTTATCACTTTTTATGATTTTTTTCCGAGGGAGGCTTTTTGAGAGGTAATGTTCCTCTGGGCTTTCTGAAAGCAACAATTAAGCGTCTAAGATTGTCAGTTTTAGAATCTGAATCTATAACTGAATGGAATAAACGATAAAATAAATATACTACGAGAAAAAGAAATATTAGGGCTGCTATCACAAGTACCCAAAATAAATAAGAATTCTCTGGTGAAAGGTTTATATCAATATTGAATAAACTAATTTTATCGACGAAACCTTCAAAGGACGATGATAATTGATATTTTTTTACCATGGCAACAATCTCCTTTACGAAAATCGAAATTGGAGACATGCAGAGTTCTAGTAATGATATTTTAAAAAATTTTTCCTGACAAGTCAAATATTTACTTTTCCTATCAAGATAATTTCATGAATATTATCATCACTAATAGCTACATAACCCATCAGACTCACAAAAACTGTGGGTCTTTTCTTTTACCTAAACTTTCTTCTAAAATATAGCTACCCTGCTACAATAGTAAAGCAAGGAGGAAAATGTGAAGAAAAATATTGAACCATATCAAGACAAAAGTTCTATTACTATCGGCTATGCTCGCGTTAGTTCAACAGATGATCGTCAAGAATTAGGGCTATCTATTCAAACAGAAGCCCTTAAATTCTGCGATAAGCTCTATATCGAAAAAGATTCGGGTGGTAAACAAGAACGGCTACAATTGCAAAAAGCTCTAATTTTTGCAAAAACTTGTGCCGATCAAGGTATCGAAACCAGTTTTATTGTCTACAAGCTAGACCGATTAACCAGAAAAATGTTTCACCTCTCCACTATTATTGAAGATTTAACCAATCATGGTATTCGCCTTCAATCTCTTCATGAAAATATTGAGACGGATTCTTTAACTGGTAAATTCTTTTGCTTAATGCTGGGATATGTGGCGGAATGGGAACTTCAAGCTATTTCAGACCGCACAAAAGACGGACTTCGCAAAGCTAAAGAAAAAGGTGTAAAACTCGGCAACAAAGGACTATCTCGAACCAAAGAAAAACAAATAATCAAGGAATACCTACAAAAAGAATTATCTGTGCGAAATATTGCCAGTCGCTTCAATATTTCCACTGCCACCATTTACAGCGTTCTCAAGAGAAATAATATCCAAATCAACCGAAAAAACATCCTATAAATTATTGACAAATCCCTAAAAAAATAGTAAATTAAACTCATCAACATGTTTTAGCAAACGGTCGTTTGTTAAAACAATCAAAATTATCAATAAAAAATATTTAAAATGCTGATTTGACAAGGTTTAGAAGCTCTGTCGGGTTGGCATTTTTTGATTTTTCATTGTTTTAGTTGACGACCGTTCACTAAAACAAGCTCAAACCCTATTGTAGCAGGGATTTTTGTAGATAGAACAAAAAGAGGTGATCTATGGAGGGGATAGTCAAAAATATCGCTAAAGTTACGATACTTTTGTTTACTTTCATAAGTTTGAACGCTTGTACTCCGGAAAAAAGATTTGTAGGTACTTGGACTACAGATATATTTAACCAAGGAAATACAAGAAAAGATGCCCAAAGCATGATAAATTCATTAGCAGGCAATGAGCTAAGCGGTAATATCTTATCTATGCTTATGAATGAGTTACATTTTAACGCTACTATGGAAATTAAAGAAGATGGAACTTTAGTTATGGATAGTGGAATGCTATTTGATGCAACTTGGAAAAAGGATGGTGATAAGATAATCATTGATGGCGCTAATATCTATGGAGTTGCCACTCTTTCTGAAGACCAAAATACACTATATTTTGAAAATATCATAGATAAAAATGCGGAGCAGGCTAATGGCATTACTATTGGTAGCAACTCAATAACATTTGAGTTCAAACGTGTTAAATAGATGGAGGAATATATGGAAAATAGTTGGAGTATGGTTGTGTTTGGTTTTGCAATTATAGCCCTACCGTTCCTACTTATAGTGAGTGTAGCAACTAAGTTTTCGGGGGTCCAATCATTTGGAAGAGCACACTCTAAAGGTAATAAAACAATCTCAGAAAGCGAGGCAAGTAGCACCACTATGAATTATATTCATCCGAAATTAAAACCTAGATTAGTGATTTTAGCTCTTTGTGTTATATCTTTCCTATTCTTTGGATTTAAAGGAAATGGTGAAGTAAACTACTATGGCATGAATTTTGAAGCAGGTTCGGTGTTTTCGCCTGAGTCGTATACTTCTTACGGTTTATTTAAAGATGCAGAAAATGAGGTGAATCGTCTAGTAGCAAGAAAGAGGAATCCTAGTTTAATGGGTGTTTTAGTCTCTTCTACTATAGGCGGAATAGTTTGCTATTCACTATGGAAAGAAGATGAATTTAAAGAATTACTCATTAAATGGCGTAACGCTTAGATAGGAGATAATAATGGAATTTTTGCTTGGAATAGTTATGCTTTTCATAATTGCTTACTTTTTTGAAAAATTTAGAGATTTAATGGATTTTATTTTTGGTGGCATCTTTGGATTCATATCAGGAAAATATAATGACAGTCTAGATGAATACGAAAAGAAGAAAAATGACGATAAATAAGATAATTTAAAAGCTAAGACGGGTTTTGTCTTAGCTTTTTATCATTATTATAAGGTATGCGAACTCAGATTATTTTTAGACTGCTGAGTGTCAAGCTGTCTTTTTGGGGTGTTTTTATTATGAAATTAACTTATAAAGATAAAGTTCAGATCTATG
>ERZ773267.670-NODE-670-length-21770-cov-13.818006_pt1 | contig 21770 bp, 31 predicted proteins | sample MGYA00511959_ERZ773267 | MGnify/ENA primary metagenome ERZ773267 (study PRJEB29015, sample SAMEA2738165) | human oral metagenome | biome: human oral; feature: human-associated habitat; material: saliva | place: China | collected 2240 ... | reverse complement strand
GCGCACGGCTGTTAACCGTTAGGTCGTAGGTTCGAGTCCTACAAGAGGCGCCATAAATGACTATATGTAGTAATACATATGGTCTTTTTTGTTTTAATTTTTAAATTGAGTGTTATATATTAATATTTGAAATAGTTTATTAAAAAAGTGATATTTTAATATTTAAACTAAAACAATCGAGTGGTATAATACTATTATATCTAAATTAAAGTTTAGAGAAAAAGAAAGGAATAATTATGAGTATAGTAGAAGTAAGAGACTTACGAAAAGAATATGGAAAAAAAGATAATAAGACAATAGCATTAAATGGTATTAGCTTAGATATACAAAAAGGAGAATTTGTAGCTATAGTTGGTAAATCAGGTAGTGGTAAATCAACATTATTACATATGCTTCGGAGGTGTAGATACTCCAACAAGTGGAAGTATTTTAGTAGATGGTGAAGAAATTCGTAAACTTAAAGGTGGCAAGCTTGCAAAATATAGGAGAAACAAGGTGGGGATAATATACCAATTTTTCAACCTACTTCCAATATTAAATGTTGAAGAAAATATAACATTACCTGCAAGTTTAGATGGAAGAAAGATTGATAAAGAAAGATTAAACAGTATATTAGAAATACTAGAATTAACAGAACAAAGAAAGAAACTTCCAAATCAATTATCAGGAGGTCAACAACAAAGAGTTTCTATAGGTAGAGCACTTTTTAATGATCCTGCTATAATACTTGCAGATGAACCAACAGGTAACTTAGACAGTAAGAATGCAGAAGAAGTTATGAAAGTTTTAGAAGAATTAAACAAAAAGGAAGGACATACTATAATTATGATAACACATGATGATGAACTTGCAAGAAGAGCAGGTAGAATGATAGTTATAGAAGACCGGAAATGTTAAAAGTGATATAGTAAACAAGAAAGATTAAGAGCAGAGATAGGAGAATAAGAATAGATGAAGGATATTATAAAACTTTCATGGAAAAATTTAATGCTTAACAAAAACAGAACAATTACAACATTAGTAATGATAATTATAACTGTGGCAACATTTGCAGGTATAAGCATTATGTATGAAAGTGCAATTAAAGGTTTAGAAAAAACATTTAAAGAAACAAAAGGTGATTATAGTATTTCAGTTGAAAATATAGACAAAAATTATGATAAAAACCTTTTAAAAGATAAGAATACTGAAAAGGTTATGGAATATTATACTATTTCAAAAGCTTTGGATAAGGGAGAAATACAAGAAGATATAACAAAGGAAAAGGGGAAAGATTATTTTGATACTCATTCAAATGAAGAAATACAAGCAGAAATACAAAAACAAATGAGTAAGCTTAAACCTAGTAAATGGTATATTCAAAAATATGAATTAAATAAAGATGGAGAAGACTATAATAAGCAACAAGAAGAAACTAAACAATTTGAAGAAGCAATATTAAACCCATATTTAGGGGTAGATATATTAGGAGTAAATAAGGAAGATTTAAAAGGATACAATTTTAGATTAATAGATGGAAGACTTCCAGAAAATGAAAATGAAATTGTATTACAAAAATCATCTAAAGCATCAAGATATACTTTTAATATAGGGACAACTATTACTATGAATGGTAAAGAATACAAAATTGTAGGATATGTAAATAATGCATTTGATTCAAACGATTCAGAGGTGAATATAGGAATAGTTAAAATAGCTACAGAAGAAGAAAAGAAAGAAGCTGTAAGTAAGGTTTTTGGTATATATATAAAAGATAAAGGAAAAAAAGTAAAAGATACAGCAGAAGAAATATCAAAAACATTAAAAGAAGACAGTAAAAATGGTAGTATTAAGATGGCTGTAAACAAGAGCCTATTAAGATTACAAAATGCAAACTTACAAGGATATGAAAGCTCTACAGATAATGTAATAGCTACATTAGAAATGATGAGAAATGTCCTTATAGTTATAGTAGCAGTATCTGGAATAATTATAATGTATAATTCATTTAACTTATCATTAGTTGAAAGAAGAAAACAATATGGTATATTAAAATCATTAGGTATAAAAAATTCAAGCCTATATATTATGATATTATTTGAAGCATTAGTGCTATCAGTAGCAGGTATTGTTATAGGATATATATGTGGTATGATTGGAGACTATTTAGTAGTTGGATATATAAACGATACATTGGTAAATATGATAAAGAGTATGGGGGTTGAAAATGAACTTCAAATGTCACTTATATATACAACAAATATACATGCATTCTATTTAGTTGCAATATCAACAGGTATAACAGTAGTATTAGCTGCAATGATACCAGCTATAAAGAGTACAAGAATATCACCAATAGAAAATATTAGAGGAAAAGATGATTATGTAGTAAGTACTAAAAAAGTAAAAACATCTAATATATCTAAAAAATTATTTGGAATTGAATTTGACCTTGCAAGAAAGAACATGAAAAGGGCTAAAAAGAGATTTAGAATAGCAACATTATCACTTGCTATAGCGTTTATCCTAATATTTGTTATAGGGACATTAGGAGCTCAAATAAATGGACAAATATCATTATTAGAAGCACAAACAAATTCATTATTCAAAAATGGGAATATTGTTGAAATGACACATCTTAACATAGTACATAAAGATGGTTCTGTTAATAATAGTAAAAAATCTGATGTTAAATATTCTGAAAAAGATGTACAAGAAATGATTAAATTTGGTATGGAAGATTATACTAAACAAATAGAAAATAAAGATTCTTTAAAAGTTAATAGAGTAATACTTGCAAGTGCATTAGAATATTTAGAAAAAGTAGATAATAAGGAAGAGCTATTAAAAACTATTACAGATAATTATTTAAAGAAGAAGTTTAAAAGCTCAGATGATGTTGCAAGACAAAAAGCTAAAACACAAATATCAGTTCAGTTTGTAACAAATAAGAATTATAATAATAAAGATAAGTTTGGTTTAGGCGAAATAAAAGATAATGAAGTATATTTAAGTAATGTTGAAGTTTTAGAAGAAAATGGAATATTAGTAGAAAAACCAATATTTGATGAATCTAAAATAATAGGAAAAGAGTTTGAAATAAACGGGAATAAGCTTAAGGTAGCAAAAGCACCAGTAAATACTGAATTAAATCTTACAGCAGGATCATCAAATGCAACATATGTACAAGCATATGTAAATGAAAAAACATTTGCAAATATTGTAAGAAATGAAGAACATGGTATGAACTTTAGAGGATTTTATCAAAGTGATTTAAAAGGTGATAAGAAAATAGAAGATATAATGAAGAAACAACAACAAGAAAACTTTGAAAAGGAATATGACTTTGGTAAAGTACAAATTTTTACTGAAACAATAATGACACCAGCAGGGGTTATAGGTATGATTAAAGGAATGATAACAATATTCCAATTATTACTATATGGATTCTTAATACTAGTAATATTAATGTCTGTTGTAAATATATTTACAACTATAACTATAAACATATTACTTCGTAGTAGAGAACTTGCAATATTAAAATCAGTTGGTATGAGTGATAAACAATTTGATAAGATGCTTAGAGGTGAAAACTATATTGCTTGTTTAAGAAGTATTATTTTTGGTACGGTAGTTTCTCTACTATTATTATTTGCAACAAAAGTTATAATAGACAAAGGACAGGTTAATATAGACTTTAGATTTATAGCAGATATGCTTGGAAGTATAAACTATATAGCACTTGCTATAAGTATAATACTTGTATATGGAATTACATTTGTAAGTACATTCTTTGCTAAGAAATCTATTAGAAGCCAAGATATTGTTGAGGTTATTAGAAGAGATAATATATAATAAGGAAAGAAGGATATATTTAAAATATATCCTTTGTTTTTATATAAAATTGTGATATAATAATTAAAAATTAATTAAATTATTTTTCTACATAGAAAAGTAAGGGGGAAAAGTGATGAAAAAAGTTGATATAGAAATAAATCAATATGGATTAAAAAAAATTTTAAATATTGAAACTCTTCTAAATGAAAACTTAAGGATATTAGAAAATTTAATAGAAAAAAGAGTATTAGATTATGATAAAATGGAATCTCTAATAGAAATATTAGAGAAATATAAAAAAATAATAATAATAATAAAGTGTATGTTTAAGAGAGAATTCTTAAATATAAAAGAACCTACAAATTATTTGTTATATAATAAAAATGATTTCAAAAAATTTTCTTTGAAAATTAAAGAAGATTCTTTAAGAGAAATCAAAAAGGAGGTGAGACAGACTCTAAAAAATAATTTAAATTTGTTAGTGAATGAAATGGAAGAATTTGATTCATATAACAAGTTGAGTATCGTGGATATTGCAATCCTATTAGATATAGAAGGGATTACAATAGAGAATATAAGAAGAAATATACGATTTGTATAATTCTTATATGGTGTTTAGTTATTGTATGATAAAGTCAAGGATAGGTGAAAGAAACAATGGAAAGTTATTTTGTTATAAAAAATATTATTGATCAAGAGTCAATTATAAAGGTATTGAGAGTAAATGCAATTAATGAAATTCTGAGAAAAGAATTTCAAATATTTAATAAATATTTGAATTCAGGAGATAAAGAGAATATAGGCAGAATTCTTAAAGACATTAAAGAATTCTGTGAAAAATATGAAGAAAGTGTAGAAGAGATTGTTAGTATTGAGATGATAGGGAATTACAGAAAAAGTGTTACTAATGATTCTACAATCATAGGAAAAACTCAAATTTCTGAAATGAAAATTGAGAGTGTACAAAAATTTGAACAAAATGGGGATTTTCCAAAATGTACATATCCATATGAATTTAAAAAGTTTATAGAGGATATGAAAAATAAGATAAATGAAAACATCGGATTAATTTTTTCAATTGAAGAAAATGGATATTCAATTGAAGAAATTTCAGAAAAAATAAAAACTAAGATAAATCTTGAAGAGTTAAGAAAAATTGCTATAGGATTATAATTATTTTTTAGGAGAAGGACAAATGTTCTTCTCTTTTTTTAATGTAAAAGTAATGATATTGTTGTATAATAAATGTTATAGGAGAATAGAATGATACATATAGTAATGGTAGAACCAGAAATACCAGCGAATACAGGAAATATAAGCAGGACATGTGCAGTAACAGGAGCAAAACTACATTTAATAAAACCACTTGGATTTGATATATCAGAAAAAGCAGTAAAAAGAGCAGGACTTGATTATTGGGATAAGCTTGATATTGAGATACATGAAAGTTTAGAAGAATATATATCAAAATATGGACTTAATAATACATATCTTGCAACAACTAAAGCAAAGAATAGGTATAGTGATGTAAAGTATGATTTTAACAAAGATATATTTTTAATGTTTGGTAAAGAGACAAAAGGACTTCCAGAAGATTTAATTAAAGACAATATGGAAAAAGCAATTAGAATACCAATGGGGAAGGGATTAAGAAGTTTAAATCTTTCTAATAGTGTAGCAATTATATTGTATGAAGTATTAAGACAGATGGACTTTGGAGATTTAGAGGGAATATCAGAATATTTTTAATATAATTTTACAAATTATACACATTTTTTAAAATATATAGAAAAAAATATAGTATATATTATATAATTTAAGTATATAAATATATATAGGGGTACAAAAGAATAATGAAGAGAATAGGTATGTATAAGAAGATATATAAAGCATTAATAATTATGCTATGTATATTAATAATTTTAGTTCCAACAGAACATCGGTATTTCAGGGATACAGAAAGTAGATCAAAATATTGAAATATTAGAAGATGGTACTACTAAGATAGAAGAAACAGTACTATTTGAAAATAATTTAACATATAATGAAAAGGTAAAAAAATGTATTGATTTAAAAACAATTGATGCAAGAAATGTTAAAGTATATGGTATAAATGCATTTGGAAAATATAAGATAGAAAGTAAGACAACAGATGATTGTATAACTTTTACAAAAAGTATAATATATAGTTCATATATTATAGAATTTACAACAAAACAAATTGTTCAAAAATTTAATGAAAAATATGCTTTTGATTTACCTTTAAATTTAGACTATAGGATTGATGATAAAGAAGTTGAAAAAAAAGAACTTAAAAAAGATTCTGAAGGAAAACTTGAAACATTACCTACAATTTTAGAAAAAGAAGAAAAAGAAAAACAATTTGCTGTAAATAAGCATGCTAAATGGATAAATAATTATAATTTAAATATAATATTTGGAAATAGTATAAATATTGAAGATGTAAGAACATTATTTAATGGACTTCCAACAAGTAATGTGAGGGTATATGATAATACAATTAATTTAAAGGTTGTAAATATGCCTAAAATGTCAGAAATAGAAATATATATGATAATGCCACAAGAAGCTATTAAAAAGGAATATGGAGAAAAATTAGAAGAAATAAAATTTCCATCACCAGAAGAGTTAGTACAAAAACATGAAGAAAAATTCCAAGAGTTTCAAGACAGAAAAGCAAAAAGAAATTATCTTTCATATATATATAAGAAATATTTACTACTTTCATTATATATATTAATAGCATATCAAGTTTTAGAATATATATTAAAAATAATATTTGGAATATTTGAAAATGGTATAACAAGTAAGAAAGATCCTAAAGAAGAGTTTAAATCAGAAGTAGGAGAAGACTTAATTAAAGCATATACATTATATGATAGAGATATATATGTAAATAGGGTTGAAACAAAAAATCTTGTAGAAGCAATATTAATGAAGCTTAATGTATATGGGTATATAACAATAGAAAAAGAATATTTAAAAATTAATTATAAGATGGAAGAAGAAATAAAAAAATTAAACTATATTGATAAATATATATTAGAGAAAATATATATGGCAGATAAAAATAATGATAGTAAAATTGATTATTTAGATATTAATAAAGAATTTAGAATAATTTCTGCAGAGATAATGACAGAACTTTATGAAGAAATAGAAAAAGAAAAACAAAAATTTGTAAATATAGGGATATATAAGAGAGTAAAACAAAGAGTAGATTTTTCAATGATAGTAATATTAATACCAGTACTTATGTTATATACAATATATGAATATTTAAACCCATATGTTGCACTTACAATATTTGCAGGTATATATATACTTGCTAAATTTGCAGTAGAATTTGAAAAAGAAGGATATACAAGACAAGGTGCTAAATTAAGATATAATTTAGATGGATATGAAAAATATCTAAGTAGTTTAGGTATATATTTAGTAGAGAAGAAAAAAGGAAAATTAGAAAAAATAGAAGAAAAATTGACAGAATTAAGAAAAAAAGTTAAACTATTTAATAGACAAGTTGCAGAAACAGAAGAAAATACAATTTATAGGGTTTTCTTTGGACAAGCAAATATAAATAAAAATGGATATGAAAAAATAAAAGAGATGACAGAGTCTATATGTTCATATTTAGGAATGATGAAAAAGAAATTTTAAAATAGAAAGAGGATAGTATGTCAGGACATAGTAAATGGAATAATATTAAAGCAAGAAAAGGAAAACAAGATGCAGTAAGAGGTAAAATATTTACAAAACTTCGGAAGAGAATTATATGTTGCAGTTAAAGCAGGAGGGCCAGATCCACAAGGAAATGCAACACTTGCTGCAGTTATTGCAAAAGCAAAAGCAAACAATATGCCAAATGATACTATAAATAATGCTATAAAAAAGGCATCAGGAGCAGGTAGTACAGAAAATTATGAAGAAATAGTTTATGAAGGATATGGAGCAAATGGTGTTGCAGTTATAGTTGAAGCAATGACAAATAATAAGAATAGAACAGCATCTGAAGTAAGACACATGTTTGATAAAAGTGGTGGAAAATTAGGTACAACAGGATGTGTTTCATATATGTTTAATAAAAAAGGATTAATTGTAATTGATAGAGAAAATATAAATTTGACAGAAGATGAGATGTTAGAACTTGTAATGGAAGTAGATGCAGAAGACTTAAAAACATATGATGAAGTTTTTGAAATAATAACAGAACCATCTAAGTTTTCACAAATATTACAAATTTTAGAAGAAAAAGGTATTAAAATAATGGAAGCAAATATTTCTATGATACCTGAAAATAATGTTGAACTTGATCAAAAATCATATGAAAAGATTGAAAGACTTGTTGAAATGTTAGAAGATAATGATGATGTACAAAATGTATATCATAATGCAGTAGAAGAGGAATAATATAGTATTTAAAGAAAAGATACTCCAGCTTTTAAAAGTTGGAGTATCTTTTTATATATTTTATTTATTTAATATTTTCTAATCTTGTATTAATTATTTCCCAATCAATACAATTAAATATATTTTCTAAATAGTCTTTTCTAAGATTTTTATATTTTAAATAATAGGCATGTTCCCAAAGATCAATACCTAAGATAGGATTCATGTTATACATATATGGACTATCTTGATTTGGCGTTGTAATTATTTTTAAAGTATTATTCTCAGATATAACCCATACCCATCCAGAACCAAAACATGCAAGACCTTTTTGAATAATTTCTTCTTTAAACTTGTTAAAATTTCCGAAAGTCTTTATTAATCTTATTATTAAGAGTTTCTGGAAGTTTATTTGGATTGGGTGATAACATTTCAAAATACATACTATGATTTATATATCCACCACCATTATTACGAATTTGAGTGTAATAATCATGATTTTCTGTTATCTTTCTTAAAATTTCTATTATATCTATATTAGAAAAATCGTTTGACTTAGAAATTGCATTATTTAAATTGTCTTTATATGTATTATAATGTTTTTCATAATGTGTTTCCATTGTTTCTTTATCTATATTAGGTTCTAAGTCATTAAAATTATAATTTAGTTTTATTTTTTCAAACATATTCTATTTTAACTTTCTTTTATATATTTTTTATACTTATAGTTTTTCCATTTTGAAGTTCTTCTTTAGTTTTTTCTACTTCTTTAAAACGTTTAATTTTTAATGTTGTTGTTTTTATAAATTCTTCTTCTGTAATTAGTAGATCTTTAATATACTTATATTTAGGGAATGTAGTATTTATTTCTTTTATATCATTCCATATTTTTTGTAAGATTTGATTATATTCTAAATTAGGATACATTTCTTGTATTTCTTTTTTATTAATTCTAATTTTAGCAGTAAGTTTTAAATCGTCATCTCCATTTGAGTTATCTGCAAATACAAGTACATCTTTAATATATTCTAGATCCATCAAAACATGTTCTACTTCTTCAGGGAAGATTTTTTTACCATTGTCTAAAACAATCATATCTTTTTGTCTACCAGTTATAAATATGAAACCATTTTCATCTATATATCCAATATCACCAGTATGACACCAACCATTTATTAAAACTTCATTTGTTTTTTCAGGATCATTTAAATAACCTTTAAATACATTATCACCTTGAAGGATTATTTCTCCAATTCCATTTTCATCAGGATTATCAATTTTTACTTTAACTTTTGGCATAGGAAATCCTACACTTCCGAGGATTTTTTTTACAGTAGTTTTCTGCAGATATAACAGGAGATGTTTCAGTCATTCCATATCCTTGGAATATTGTTATACCAAAGTTTTCATAAGCTTCTATTAATTCTTTTTTTATAGGAGCAGCCCCTGAAAATGCAAATTTAATTTTTCCGTCCAAGTTCATTAATTATTTTTTTAAATAATAATCTACGAATATCAATATTAAATTCTAAAAGTTTATTTGATATTTTGATCATTTTATTAATTAATTCTTCTTTTCCAGATTTTTTAATTCCGCTATATATCTTCTTATATACAAGTTCTAATACAGCAGGTACTAAAAATAGTAATGTTGGCGAATATTCTTTTATATTATCTTTGAATTTTTTCATACTTTCAACAAATGCTATTGTTCCACCTGCAAAGAATAATACTAATACTCCTAGTATTCCGAAAAGTGTGATGGAATGGTAGTAGTGCAAGTGTTATATCTTTACTTGTTATAGGTATTACAGCTTCTATTGCTTTTAAATTACTTGTTATATTTTTATTTGATAATTCTACTATTTTTGATTGTGATGTAGTACCAGATGTGAATAGTAATATTTTACTACTATTTTCATCTATTTTAATTTCATCAATTGCATCAATTACTTTTTTAAATGTTGTTTTTTCTTTAGTATTTAATATAACATCATGTACTGTTAATATATCTTCATAAGTTTCTGGTTGTTTATCTTTTTCTGTTAAATAAATTTCAAAATTAAGATTTAATTTTTCTTTAATAGCTTTAATTAATTCAAACTTATTAGAATCACATATAACTAGTGCTGGAGTTATACGAGATATTGAATTCTCTATTTCTTCTTCTTTTAGTCCAGAATCTAATGGTACTGCTGTTGTACCTGTTATAAGTAGTGAAAGATATGATACAATCCATTCATATGAATTACGACCGAATTATTACTACTTTTTCATCTAATAATTTTTTTTCTATATGTGAATATGCTAAAAAAGATACATGTCTTTTAACTTTATAATATAATATATTATGATTTATACCCAAATTATCTTTTTTTATATATGCCACATTGTTTTCATGTTTTTCTGTTGTTAGATAAAACCAATCACGAATTAAATTTGATTGTGATAGTGGACTATTTATCTTATTTGGTTTATTTATTATTTTCATAAATTGTTTAATACTCCTACTCCTATTTGTTTAATGCTATATAATTATACAATATATATAATATAATGTAAATTGACATATATTAAATAAAATAAAGATATTATAAGGAATAATAAAAGAGGAGATAGTAATTAATTCTATTTCCTCTTTTACATTTATTAATTAATCTAAAATACTGTTACCTGTATATAGTTTGTAATATTGTCCTTTTAATGATAATAGGAAGTCATGTTCACCGACGTTCTATTATTTCACCATTATCAAGAAGGATGATTGCTTTAGAATTTCTAATAGTTGAAAGTCTATGTGCTATTACAAATGTTGTTTTATCTGTCATAAGGTTATCCATTGCATTTTGAACAAGTTCTTCTGTTCTTGTATCTATAGAAGATGTTGCTTCATCTAGGATTATTATTTTAGAATTTGCAAGTACTGCTCTTGCTATAGAGATAAGCTGTATTTGTCCTTGTGATAATGAAATATCTGTGGCAGATATCTTAGTATTATATCCATCAGGTAAGTTTTCTATTATTTTATCTACATTTGCAATTTTTGCTGCTGCATATACTTCTTCATCTGTAGCATCAAGTCTACCATAACGAATATTTTCTAATATTGTTGTACTAAATAATACTGTATCTTGAAGTACTGTTGTAATTGTTCTTCTTAAAGCATTTTTCTTTATATCTTTAATATCTATACCATCAATAGTTATTTTTCCTTTGTCTATTTCATAGAAACGGTTTATTAGATTAGTTATTGTTGTTTTACCTGCCCCTGTTGCTCCAACAAATGCTATTTGTTCACCATTTGTTGCATGTACAGATATGTTTTTTAATATGTATTTTTCATTTGATTTATCATATTTAAAATATAAGTTTTCTATAACTACAGATGCATCAACTTTAGTTATAATACCATTGTTAACATCTGTTTTAGTTGTATCATACCAATAATCTTGACCATTTTTAGTTATAATATCAATTGTTCCTTCATCAATTTCTTCTTCAATATCTAATATACCAAATATTCTTTCAGCACCTGCTATAGCTTTAGTAAGTGTTGTTATTTGTGATGCCATATTCATAAGTGGGCGTGTTAATGAGTCAACAAGTTGTGTTACAGAAACAATTGTACCTAATGTCATAACATTATCAAGTACAAAGTTACCACCAATAACTGCTACAAATGCAGAAATAACATATGAAAATGCTCTTGTTAAAGGATGGATTACTATTCCATAAAATATAGTTTTTTTATTAGAATTTTCTAATTCATCAACATATGTATTAAATTTTTTAGTTATTATATTTTTTGCATTAAATAATTTAACAACTCTCATACCAGATACCATTTCTTCTGCATATCCGGCTTAAATGTGCAAGTCTATATTGTTTTAATCTAGCATGTTTTGTACTTTTTTGTGCAAATATATACATTACAACAATATATATGCAGATTAGTCCAAATGATATTAATGCAAGTAGAACATTTAGATATATAAGAGTGGCAAAAGTAAGTACAAATGTTATAACAGAAATAAGTATTTTTGATAAGCTTTGATCTATTGCTGTACTTAATAATTCAACATCATTTGTGAATATTGAAATTGTTTCACCAGATGGATTTTTATCAAAAAATTCAATTCCCATTTTTTGCATTTTACTAAATAATTCTTTTCTAATTTTATACACAATGTTTTGAGCTATTTTAGCAATTATTAATGTTCCAAGATAGTTTATAATAAGAGCTAAAAACATTAATATAGTAAACATTATAATTGATTCTATAAAATGTGATGAATCTTTACTAGTAAATGAATCTATAATTGGTTTTAATACTAATGTTTGCGATATTGAAAGTATTGAAGAAATTATTAGTAGTATAAGTCCGAAGATATATGCTTTCATATTATATTTAATATATGATAATATTCTAAAAAAAGTTTTACCTGGATTTTTAGCAGATTGTTTTTCTAATAATTCCCTATATAATTTTTTGTTTTTTTCTGATATGTCTAATTCTTTAGGAAGTAGTTCATTTAATTCTTTTAAAACTTTTTCATCATTTTTATTTGAATTATTATTTTTCATTATAGTCACCTCCTTGAGAATTATATATTTCTTGATATAGTAAAGAATTTGCTATAAGGTCTTTATGAGTACCTTGTGCAGTTATTTTACCATCTTCTAAAACTATTATATTATCACAATCTTTTACAGATGAAATTCTTTGTGAAATTATAATCTTAGTTATATCATGTTCTGATAATGTTGAAATTGCATTTTGTATATTTTTCTCTGTTATTTTATCTACAGCACTTGTAGAGTCATCTAAGATTAAAATACCAGATTTTTTAAGAAATGCTCTTGCAATTGTAAGTCTTTGTTTTTGACCACCTGAGAAGTTTTTACCATCTATTAATACTTCATGATCAAGTTTATCCTTATATGATTCTATAAGTGGTAGGATTTCTGCTTTTTTCAGAGCTTCATATATTTCTTCATCTGTTGCATGATTATTTCCCCATAACATATTTTCTCTTATAGTACCTGTAAATAATGTGTTTTTTTGTAGAACAAAAGATATATATGAGTTTAATGCATCTAATGTATAGTCTTTAATATTATGCTTTCCAAGCATTATTTCACCAGATGTAACATCATAAAGTCTTGTTATAAGTGAGACAAGGGTTGTTTTACCGAGAACCTGTCATACCAACAATACCAAGAGATGAACCAAATGGAACTTTAAGTGAAATATTTTCTAAAGTACTATTTTTACTGTTTGAATAAGTATATGAAACATTTTTAAGTTCTAAGTCTAATTTTGAATCACTTGAAATATTATCAATTGCATTTTCTTTTTCTGTTATTTCAGAATGTGTATTTAATAATTCTTTAATTCTTCCAAATGAAATAATAGAAGGGAATACTGTCATTAAAATACCAACCATTAAGAATAACCCTGTAAATATTTGTGATGTATATGATATAAATGCTATAAGCTGACCATTTGATAACTTATTACTAAATACTAAATTACCACCAAAATATAATACTCCAATTAATGCAGCATTTATAAGAACACCTATAATAGGCTCTAATATAGTCATAATATATACAACTTTAAGTTTAACATTTCTAAGAAGTTTGTTATCTTTCATAAATTTTGTTATTTCATGTTCTTCTCTTGTATATGTTTTAACTGTTCTGATACCTCTGATATTTTCTTGGATAACTCCGTTTATACCATCAACTCTTTCTTGAGATTCTTTAAAAATAGGTGATGTTATTTTAAATAATACCATTATAATTATTATTAAAAGAGGGATTATTACTAAAAATATTTTAGATAAATCACCACTTATTTGGTATGACATAAATATCGCAAATATAAACATTATAGGTGCTTGAAGCCCCATTCTAACTGTAAATACAATAGCATTACCAATAGAATCACTATCATTTGTTATTCTTGTAAGTATTGTTGGAGTTGAGAATTTATCTAAATTTTTAAAAGAAAAATTTAATAATTTTTTAAATAAATCTTTTTGAATTAATGCAGTTATTCCATATCCTATTTGTGCAGCTATATATGTTGTTATAACAGAAAATACTATAGAAAATAATGAAAGTAATAATAGGTATAATCCATTTTGCATTATTTGTTCTCTACTTTTTGTAGCAATACCATGATCAACTATATTTGAGATGATTTTAGGTGATGCAATAACTATAATTGTGTCTAATAATGTTAAAAATAATACTAAAAATATTTTTAGTTTAAATTTACTTAAATAACTAGCAAATTTAACATTAGAATTTTTAGTATTAATATCATTTTCGTTTATTTCTTCTTGTTTATTCAATGTTTTCTCCTTTTCTTATAACTATATTATTTAAATTATTAATTTTTTTAAAATTCTACTATTTATATTATATATTTTAACTTAACCTAAACTTTACAATATTTTATATCATGATTTATTAAATTTACATTATATTTTAAAGTCTTATAATAATATTATTATAATGGTTAGTATATGAAAAATATATAAATACATGATATATAGTAAATTAAGTTATTATTTGTTTATTTTTATTTAATATTATGATAAAATTATTATGTATGAATTTTAAATTTAAATAATATATTTATATAAATTTGCATAAGTAATAATATCATACAGAGCTTGAAAAATCAAAAAGCATAAATTAATTAAGCATGGAATAATTTATTAATAAAAGATTAAAGAAATTAAAATATTAAAAAATTTAAATAAAAAACAACAAAGATTGAAGGGAAAATCATGGATATAATATTAATATTAATTTTTGGATATTTTATTGTAGTACCAACTTCAATTATTTTAGGAATAATAGTTAGAAAAGAAATAGCAGAAAAGAAGCTTCGGGACTGCAGAAAATGAAGCAAAAACAATTTTGGATAAAGCAAATAAGGAAGCAGAAGAAGAATTAAGAAAAGCTAAGCTTAGTATAAAAGAATTTGAAATTAAGTTAAAAGAAGAAACAAATCGTGAAATAGTTGAAAGAAGAAATGAGATATCGGCATTAGAAAAAAGAAATTTTCAAAGAGAAGAACAATTAAATAAGAAAGAAGAAAGAATTGAAAAGGAAATAATTAAGGTACAAAACTTAGAATCTGAGGTTATAAGAAGGGAAAAAGAAGTATCTAATTTTGAGAAAGAAAGAGAATCAGAACTTGAAAAAATTGCACTTCTTTCAAAAGATGAAGCAAGGCAAATTATAATATCAGAACTTGAAAAGACACTTCATTTTAGAAAAGCTAAAATGATAAAAAAATATGAAGAAGAAATAAGAGATGATTCAAGAAAAATTGCAAAAGAAATAATTGTATCTGCAATACAAAAATGTGCAGCAGATCATACATCTACAAGTACAGTATCAATAGTAGAATTACCAAATGATGATATAAAAGGTAGAATAATAGGAAAAGATGGTAGAAATATACGTTCATTAGAAATGTGTACAGGAGTTCAAATAATAGTTGATGATACACCTGAAAGTATTACAATTTCAGCATTTGATCCTGTAAGAAGGGCAATTGCAAAACTTGCAATTGAAAAATTAATAGAAGATCGGTAGAATACATCCTGCGAAGATTGAAGAAATGGTTGAAAAAGCAGTTATGGAAATTGCAGATGTTGTGTTAGAAGAAGGGAAAAGAGCAGTTCTTGAATCAGGAGTTGATATGCTTCCTTCTGAAATAGTTAAACTTTTACGGTAAATTAAAATATAGGACAAGTTATGGACAAAATGTTCTTACACATTCAATAGAAGTTGCAAATCTTGCAAGTATAATGGCAGAACTTATTGGAGCAGACAAGAAACTTGCTGCAAGAGCAGGACTTTTACATGATATTGGTAAAGCATTAGACCATGATCCACAAATACAAGGAACACACGTTGAACTGGGTGTTGAAGTTCTTAGAAAAAATGGAGAAAAAGAAGATGTTATAAACGCTGTTGAGGCACATCATGGAGATGTTGAACCACAAACAGTAGAAGCAATTTTAGTTCAAGCGGCAGATGCTATATCTTCATCAAGACCTGGTGCTAGAAGAGATACATTAGAGTCATATATAACAAGACTTGAAAACTTAGAAAGAATAGCAAACTCTTTTGAAGGAGTACATAAATCATATGCAATACAAGCAGGTAGGGAAATAAGAATAATTGTTGATCCGAATAAGATATCTGATGATGAAATGGAAATCTTAGCACATGAAATGGCAGTAAGAATAGAAAATGAACTTGCATTCCCAGGCGAAATAAAAGTAAATGTATTAAGAGAAACTAGAAAAACAGATTTTGCAAAACAAAGCAAGGTTAATAGATATTAAGAAAAATTATACTATTGAAATAATAATTGACAAAATGATTTAAAAAATATATCTTAAAAGCAAGAACATTTTAAAATAATAAATAATAGTTTAAATAAATATTAGGGTAGATGAATATACATATTAAATATGTTTGTATTCGTTTGCTCTCTTTTATTTTAAATGGAAAAGGAGATATTTATGAAAAAAAATGAAAAAGAAAATAAAAAAGGTAAAGAAGATAAAAATGAAAACAAAGAAAAAATAATAGTAGAAAACAATACTAATAATAAAAAATATATTATTACAGTATTAATCATAGTAATAATTATTTTAATAGGAGGAATATGTTATTTGTATATGAATATAGTTAACAAAGACAAAAATATTGCAGATAAAGAAAAGATTATTAAAAAACAACAAGAAGAATTATTAAATATTTCTAGAGACAAAGAAAATGAAAAGAAAAAGCAAAAAGAAACTAAATATTTAAGTAAGGAAGAATATTTAAGAATATTTAAAGAACTTGTAGGAACAGATTTTCCAGGAGAACATAATACAAGAGCAAATGATAAAAAAATAGAAATAATAGAAAATCCAAAAGAAGGAATGTATCCAAATAGTAAATATACTATTAGGAAATCAGGTATGTTAAAACAACCTTCATCAGGAATTGCAGAAGGAGAATATAATATACTTACTAAAGAAGAAGTTAAAAAGTTATTATATGATTTTACTAAAAAGATGGGGTATAGTAATGTAACAGAATATAAAGAAGATTATGAAATGTCAGAAAAGGGATTTAGAAATGGAATACCATTTGATTTAAGTGTTGAATTAGAAGCTAAAAATTCTAAAAATGGAATTTTAAGATTAGGTATATTATTTTTAAGAGATAAAGACAACAAGGTTACAAACAAAGTATATTCAGCATATGTTGGTATTTACTAAATTAAAATGGAAATAATGATTGTATTTTACAATTATTATTTCTATTTTTATGCTTTTTTATCTCTAATATCGTAATTGTTGTATAATATATAGAAAAATAAAGAATAATAGTATATAATGATTTTAAATTCAGCATATGGAGTGATTAAATGAATAAAAAGAATAACAAAAAAGAAAAGGTAAAAAAAGAAATGAATAAAAAAGAACCTAAGATACTTTTAATAATTCCAGCATATAATGAAGAGGAAAATATATTAAAAGTATGTAGAGATTTAGATAATTACAAACAATATGATTATGTGGTTATAAATGATGGTTCAAAAGATAGTACACTTAAAATATTAAAAGAAAATAATATTAATCATATAGATTTAATATTTAATTTAGGTATTGGTGGTGCTATGCAAACAGGTTATAAGTATGCATACCAAAATGGTTATGATGTAGCAATACAATTAGATGGTGACCGGACAACATGACCCTAAGTATATAAAAACAATATCTGATGTTGTTTTAAAAGAAGATATTGATATATGTATAGGAACAAGATATTTAGATAAGTCATCTAGTGAGTTTCAATCAACTTTTATGAGGAGATTTGGTAAAGAAGTAATATCAATTATAATGAATATGCTTTATGGGGTAAAGGTTACAGATCCAACATCAGGATTTAGAGCAGTAAATAAGAAGATTATAGAAAAGTTTGCAAAAAAATATCCTATAGAATATCCAGAACCTGAATCAACATCTGAAATGTTAAGACAGGGCTTTAAAGTTAAAGAAGTTAGTGTAAGTATGAATGAAAGACAAGGGGGAGTTACTTCAATTAATTTTATAAAAAGTATAGCATATATGATAAAAGTACCACTTGCAATACTTCTTCGGAAGATTAAAAGGAAGAGAAAGGAAAGGAAAATAGTTATGGGAATATCAATGAATTTAAAAATATTTTTAACAGTTGGTATAGTAATATATATATACCTTACAGTAAAATCATTATTAAAAAATGATTTACAATCATCATTTTTAACATTTTATTTTGTAAGTACAATAGGGCTTGTTATTGCTATAATGATGCCTAAATTTATAGAAAAAATGACAAAAGTTTTTGGATTTGAAACATCATCAAATATGATTTTTTGCATAACAATATTTATACTATTTTATATTGTATTTAAACTTACATTAAAACTTTCGAAAGAACAAGAAAGAACTGTAAATCTAACACAAGAATTATCAATATTAAAAGCTAAGATAAATAAGATGGAAAAAATAGAGGGAGATAAAGAGGATAATAAGTAGGAATGGATAAGATATTTTTAATAAATATAATTATAAAATTATTTAAGAAAAATAAGTATACAAATATGCTAGTAGAGTTGTACTATAAGTATAAAGAAGTATTTGATTACCTATTTTTTGGTGTATTAGTAACAATAGTAAATTTTGTATCATATTACATACCATCAAATATATTTCATATTGATAAAATAATAAGTAATGTAATAGCATTTGTTATTTCAGTTATTTTTGCATATTTTGTGAATAAAGTATATGTATTTGAAACACCATGGGATAATTTAAAAGAGACATTAAAAGAACTTACATCTTTTATAGTTTCTAGAATAGGTACAGGTCTTTTATGTGATATTTTAATATTTGCACTTATGATAAATATACTTATGATAAATGATGTAATATCAAAAATTACAACACAAATATTAGTTGTTGTGTTAAATTATGTAATAGGTAAATTTATTGTATTTAAAGAGAAAAAATAATTAATAGGAAAGAAAATAATATATTTTTAAATAAAATAAGGGTCGCCTTTTATAATTTGAATTGTGTTTTAATTAAATTATGAAAGGCTTTTATTGTAATTAATGTAATAATATTGTTATATATAGGGATTATAAATGTATTTTTTTAGTATATATGATAATATATTACTATATTAAATGGAGGTAATATGGATAAAATAAAGAAAAATAAAAAAATGATATTAAATATAATAATGATTTTAACATTTTTCATAATTATGTTTAATATGAAAACCTATGTTTTAGCAGTAGGTGAAAAAATAGAAATAAAAGATGGTGGAGAAATTATAACACAAAGTGAGGGAAATTTAACAACACCAAAAGTATTAAATGTAAATATAATGAAAGAAAAGAAATTAACATTAAATACAATAGGACTTGATAAAACAAAATTAGAATATAATATTGAAGAAAAAGAAGGAAATCTAGATTTTGATGTTAATATAATGACAGGTGAAATAAGATTAAAAGTTAAGTCTGGCATAAATGCAGGAGTTATATTTTCTATAAAAGATAGAGAGACTAATAAGGTATATCCTATAAGCCTAGTAATAAAAGCTGTAGACCGGAAAAAGTAAGATGAGTTTACTTCGGAAACATACAAACAATTGCAATTAATAGAGTAAATTCAGGAGCATATATAGAAGGAAATGTAGAATTAAAAAAAGTGTTTGAAGAAGGAATTCATCCATTAGGTGAAAAACCAACTATATTTTTTAAAAATATAACAGATAACAGTATAATAAACGCTGAAGTAGAAAAAGTTTCTACATATATATATAAATATAAGATAAAAGCAGATAGCATGAAAGAAACTAGTAAATACTTGATATATGCAAAAATATCTCCAAATGGGTTATATACAGCAGATTCGATAATGGAAAGACAGTTAGATACTATAGATAGTGTAAAATCTAGTATGGAAACAAAAGGATATAAGCTTGAAATACAACAAAAAAGTATAATAAGTATAAAAAAAATACCAAGAACATTTAAGATAGCAACAGATACAATTAATGTATATGGAATTCATAATAATAATGGGACAGATTATGTTGCAGGAAATGCAATTGTATTTTTAAGAGACCAATATCGGAGATATTGAAATACCAAAAGAAGCAAAAATTTATTTAGAAAAAAATGGTACAAGATATAATTTCTATGTAGGAAAAATGGATCAAAATACAAAATATTATTTTGATATGGTTATAAATTCTTTACAAGGTGATTATAATGTTTTTGCAGAAGCAAAAGATAATAATCGGAAGAGTATATAGTGAAAAATTATGGATACCAAATAATCAAAGAAAAACAATATCTTTAGAAGAAATGAAAACAGATATAAGATTATCAGAAGGAAAATTCACATTTATAAAAAAAGGACAATCAAACTATATTTTAGAAAGTTATTCACAAAAATATGATAGTGTACATTATAATGATGGAAGAGATTATTTAACAGGCGAAGCAGATATAAACTTAAGAGATGAAAATGGTAATAATAAAAAGATTGTTGATGTGAAAATATATTTAGAAAAAGATAATAAGAAAATATATATGTATAATGGAAAACTATCAGAAAATAGGTATTATTTTGATATAATTATGAATTCATTAGAAGGTATATATACTATAAATGTAGAAGTTAAAGATGAAGATCGGAAAAACTTATACACAAAAAATTAAAAATGTAAGTTCTAAATTAATTTCAAATAAAGAACTTAAAACACATGTAAAAATTGATGAAGATAAAATAGAATTTAAAAAAGTTAATACAAAATTTGTAATAGCAACAGATACAGAAAAAATAAATGGACTTCATATAAATGATGGAAGAGATTATTTAACAGGTGAAGCAATTGTATTTTTAAGAGGTGAAACAGGAAATATAGAAACACCAAAAGAAGTAGAAATATATATTGAAAAAGATGGTAAAAAGAAAAATTTCTATGTAGGTAAGATTAAAGATAATAAATATTATTTTGATACAATAATAAATGATCTGCAAGGTGAATATACAATATATGCAGAAGCCAAAGCAGATGAACGGAAATACATATAGTGAAAAACTTTGGATACATGAAAGATTAAGAAATAAGATATCAGAAAAAGATATGAAAAAAACAATAAATGTAGGACAAAGTATATTAACTTTTGAAGATAAGGGAATAAATAATTATGTGATAAGAACAGAAGCATATAAATTTCGGAGGAATACACTATAATGATGGAAGAGATTATTTAACAGGTGAAGCAGATATATTTTTAAAAGATCAAGATGGAAATATAGAAACACCGAGAGAAGTAAGAATATATGTTGAAAAAGATGGTAAAAAGAAGAATTTTTATGTAGGTAAGATTAAAGATAATAAATATTATTTTGATATAACAATAAATGATTTAGAAGATGGAAATT